>Ga0126331_1000055_pt1 | contig 47890 bp, 43 predicted proteins | sample InaspJWI98metaG_FD_96379 | JGI IMG/M metagenome (GOLD analysis project Ga0126331, IMG submission 96379) | Marine gutless worms symbiont microbial communities from Oahu, Hawaii - Inanidrilus sp. 2 OAHU.JWI-98 metaG | ecosystem: Host-associated > Annelida > Digestive system > Unclassified | place... | reverse complement strand
GACGCGTTTTATGTCCCCGGCCCATTCCAGCCGCTGCGGGTTGGCGCGCCGGATGCCCGGGTCGTTTTGTACACCGACTGGCACTACACCCACCAGGCCGTGATGGTGCGCCGGCCGGCCGGCCGCGGACAGGTCGCCTGTACCACGCTGCAGTCTTTTGATCATGCGGATATACAACAACTTTGCTACCGCGTGTTACTCTCGCTGATCGGGCACGCTTTTGGTGCGGTGCTTGGTGTGGGGATTCTCGGGTATGCGCCATCCGTCGGACGACTGCACGGCCTGGGGTGCCGGAACACAGCGGGGTTGAATTTACGCGCGGCCTGCGATCTGAACCCGGAGCGCCTCTCCCAGGCCAGTGAGGATTTTCCGGATATCGGGCTGTGTGCCACCGGCGATGAATTGCTCGCCCGGCCGGATGTTGATCTGGTTATCGTGGCCACGCCGCCGAACACCCATGCCGAACTATGCCGGCAGGCCATGGCAGCCGGAAAGCACGTGGTCTGCGAAAAACCGCTGGCGCTGGGGCAAAGTGAAACCGACATGCTGCTAAACGCGGCCGCCCAGGCCGAAGTGCACCTGAGTTGCCATCAGAACAGGCGCTTCGACCCGGATTACCTGGCCATCAGGGATGCCGTAAAGACCGGACTCATCGGTGATCCATTTTATCTGGAAACGTTCGTGGGCGGTTTCTGGCATCCTTGCGGCTACTGGCATTCGCATGCCCCGGTTTCCGGTGGCACGGCTTACGACTGGGGTGCCCATTATCTGGACTGGATTATCAGTCTTTTTGAAGATCCCATTGAAACGGTCAGGGGAACGCGCCACAAGCGGGTTTGGCACGATGTCACCAATGCCGATCAGGAACGCATCCAAATCCGTTTCGAGGGCGGCCGGGAGGCGGAATTCATGCATTCAGACATTGCCGCCTACCGGAAGCCCAAGTGGTACCTGCTCGGCACCGCCGGCGCGCTGATCGCCCAATGGCGGGATGTGACCGCCTACGATCATGACCCCGATCTTTATTTTTTCCAACGGGACATACCGGCGACCGAAATGCCGCCCCTGATCAGCCTGCACCGCAAAAGACGCTCCGGAGGGATCGAGGTCATCCATCCCGAGTTACCGCCAAGGGAAGATTTTGCCTTTCACCGCAATCTGGCGGACCACTTGCTGACCGGGGAACCCCTGGCCGCCCCTTTGAGCGATTCCATAAAGGTGGTAGCCATTTTGGAGGCCGCGGCCCGCTCGATGGCCAACGGTGGTCGTGCGGAGGTGTTGCATGTCTGAAACGGTCAACTGGGGTATTCTGGGCACCGCCACCATTGCCCGCAAATGCGTCATTCCCGCAATTCAGGCTGCGCCGGGTTGCCGGGTACAGGTGCTTGGTTCGCGCCGGCCCGAAGCGGCCCGCGATTTGGCGCGCAAGCACCACATAGATCGTCTTGTCGGCGGATACGAGGCGGTGATCGGCGACCCGGAGGTGACCGCCGTCTATATCCCCTTGCCCAACCACCTCCACCACGAATGGACCCTGAAAGCGCTGGCCGCCGGTAAACACGTCCTGTGTGAAAAACCGATTGCGTGCAATGCCCGGGAGGCCGATGAGATGGCCGCCGCCGCCCGCCAGGCGGACAAGCTTTTGATGGAGGGGTTCATGTACCGTTTCCATCCCCGCAGCCGACGATTGAAGCGGATGGTCGACGCGGGGCGGTTGGGGACTCTAAAATTGATCCGGGCTGCATTTTGCTACCGCATGGAACAGACGGTCCTGGAGGCGGCCACCAATTTCCGGCTGCAGCCGGAAAAGGGGGGCGGCGCTCTGATGGATGTCGGCTGCTATGGTGTCAGTGCGGCACGCTGGTATTTCGGCCAGGAGCCTACTGCCGTGCAGGCCCTGGCAACCCACCACGCCAGCGGGGTTGATCTGCAGCTGGTTGCCAGCCTGAAATTTGCCGGGGGCCAACTGGCCGTTGTGGAAGCCGGTTTCGTGTCGGCCTTGCAGCAAACCTACACCCTGGTGGGCGACCGCGCCGCCGTTGAATTACCCCACAACGCCTACATTCCCTGGGAAAAGGAAGCCTTCTTCACCCTGCGCGAATTTGACCAGGAAGACGGCCGGACCCTGTCTACCCCCGGGGCCGATGAATACCAGCATATGGTTGCCCATTTTGCGGATGCCATCCGGGGCCGCACCCATCTCGACTTCGCCCCGGAGGAGAGTGTCCGTAACATGCGGGTGCTCGATGCACTGGCAGAGGCGGTCCGCAGCGGAAAGACCGTTCGCCTGGATGAGCGGAAAGCGCCGTTGCGCCCCGACGAATACGATGAATAGAAGCAAGGCTCGACATAATGCGCTTACCGCGCGTCCGGTGACGTTCGCGGAGTTGCCCGAACTGTGGACCGGTTCGCGCGGAACCCTGGAATGGCGCTGCCTTTTTACGCTGCCGCCCTGGCTGCAGACCTGGTGGTCTATCTTTAGAACCGACCAGGAGCCGCATATTGTCGCCGTGGAGCGGGGCCCTGAGATCATTGCCCTGGCGCCCTTTATGCGGCGCGCTACGACCGCCGAGCTGATCGGCAGTCCCGATGTCTGCGACTATCTCGATGTGGTTGGCGGGCGCGGGACCGTCAACGGGTTTGCCGAGCCCCTCCTGGAATACCTGCGGCAAAGCGGGATTCACCAAGTGACCCTGCGGGGGGTGCGCCCGGACGCCCGGGTTTGGACGGACCTGCTGCCGGCTGCCCGGTCAAAAAATTGGGACGTAACCTGTGAGCAGGAGGACGTGGCCTACCAGATTCAGCTGCCGCCAACCTGGGACGCCTTCCTGCAACAGTTCAACGGCAAACAGCGCCACGAACTGCGGCGCAAACTGCGGCGCCTCGACGAAGCCGGTGCCGTGCAATTTCGCCGGGTCGCGACCGGTCTTACCGGACCGGCGACGGTCGATTTGTTTCTGGAACTGTTCAGAGCGAGCCGACCGGACAAGGCAACCTTCATGACCGCCCCAATGGCAGACTTTTTTCACGCGCTGGCGCAGACCTTTTCCGATCTGGAGATGTTGATGCTCAGCTTTTTAGAGCTCGACGGCCAGGCGGTTTCCGCGGTGATGGGCTTTGATCACCGGGGCACCCGCTATCTTTACAACAGCGGGTACGATCCCGCCTACCGGTCCCTGAGCGTCGGACTGCTCTGTAAAGTGCTCAGTATCAAAGACGCCATCGCTACTGGTTTTTCCAGCTACGATTTGCTCAAGGGGGCGGAAACGTACAAACAGCGGCTCGGTGCCCGGGCCACCAAACTTTATCGTTGTACGATCCAATTTACCTAGCACGCCACAAAGCGTCTGCCGATTGATGATGGCGATTAATACAGATAAACTAACCGTTGCGATGCTGAGTATTCATTCCAGCCCCACAGGTAGCCTGGGGTCGGTCAATACCGGCGGCATGAGCATTGTCGTCCGGGAGACCGCCCGGGAATTGGCCGGGCAGGGGCACCGGGTCGACATATTTACGGCAGCCGGCGATGATCACGACCAAAAAATCGCTGTGCTCCACGAGAATGTGCGCTTGGTGAAACTGGCCGGTAAACCGGCCGGTGACATCCCCAAAGGGGAGCTGTACGACCATTTGCCGCGGTATTTCCAGGCGCTGAGAAATTTTGTCCGTGAAGATGGCCGGGCTTATGATCTTCTGCACAGCCATTACTGGCTCTCGGCCCGGTTGGGGTTGTGGGCCCAGGAGGAGTGGGACCTGCCGCATATGATTACCTACCATACCCTGGCCCGCCTCAAACTCGATGCCGGGCCCCAAGAAACCGAACCCCTGCGGCGCATGCAGTGGGAACGGCGTCTGGCCCGGGCCTGCCATCGTTTGCTGGTGGCCACCGAACAGGAAAAAGAAACGCTGGTGGCGCAAGCCCAGATTGCGGCCTCAAAGGTGGGGGTCGTCCCTTTCGGCGTCGACACCGCAACATTCAGAACATTGCGGCCGGACACAGCCCGGGTGCGCCTGGGAGTGGATAAAAGCGCGGCGCTCATTCTCTTCGTCGGCCGCTTTGTCCCGATCAAGGGGCTGGAACGCCTGCTGACCGCGGTGGCGTTGGTTGCGGAGCCTGAAAATATCGAGCTCTTGTTGATCGGGGGCGACGGCGCCGGGGCGGACACCACCGTGCGGCTGCGGTCACTGGCTGCCCGCCTGGACATCGGCGACCGGGTTCACTTCGTTGGCCGGGTGGCCCATGCCGACTTGCCGGATTATTATAACGCCGCTGATCTTTTGGTACTGCCTTCCTATTACGAGAGCTTTGGTCTGGTGGTCCTGGAGGCGTTGGCCAGCGGTACCCCGGTGGTGGCCACGCCGGTGGGCCTGGTCAATACAGTCATTCGCAACGGCGAAAACGGTGGTATCGTGGAAAAGCCCACGGCCCAAGGAATTGCAGCGACACTCAAGCAGGTGCTGCAGCACTACCGGGCCGGGCACATGTCGCCGACCGGCATCCGGGCGTCTGTTTTGAAATTCGCCTGGCCGGCGGTCACCCAGCGGCTCGGCGAGCAGTACCGCCAGACGATCGAGGTAAAACAAACCAAACTTCAAGGGGAAACTAATGAATTCCACCCAAGTTGATATCATGGTCATTTCCGCCCACCCGGATGATGCGGAGTTCGGCGCCGCCGGTACCGTGGCCCGGCGGACGGCCGAAGGTCAAACAGTGATCTATATTGTCTGCACCAGCGGTGACAAAGGCACCAGCGATCGCAGTCTCACGCCCGAAAAGCTCATCGCCGTCAGGGAAGCAGAACAACGCAAGGCGGCGGAGCTACTCGGTGTCGAAAAGGTTGTCTTTCTGAAATACCACGACCAGGAATTGGAGGACACGCCTGAGTTTCGCAAAGCGATCGTGCGGCAGATTCGAACCTATCGCCCTCGAACGGTGATCACCTCGGACCCCTACCGGCGCTACATCTGGCATCGCGATCATCGCATTGTCGGTCAGGTAACCCTTGATGCAATTTTTCCTTATGCCCGGGATTATTGGTCCTATCCGGACCTGATCGAGGAAGGACTGGAACCTCATAAAGTTGCTGAAATCTATTTTTACGCGGCCGAGGATATCAACTTTCGGTCCGATATCACCGCCACCTTTGACAAAAAGATGGCGGCTTTACGCTGTCACGCCAGCCAGATGGCGGCTTTCGGAATTGAAAAACTGGAAGCGCGGCTGCGCAAGGAGTCCCGTAAAATGGCCGCTACGGAGACGTTTGAGCTGGCCGAAGGATTTCATCTGGTTGTTGCGCCGCCCTGACCCCAATACTATATGGAATTGTCGGGCTATACACGCGGGATTTCATACCAATCTTTTCCGGTGGGCAGATCCAGCCGGTTCCCAGTAGCGCACCGCCGGCCGAGGCGCTTGCGCGCTGTTCTGAAAGGTAAAAGAGGTCACGGACCCGTGCGCCGGATAGCCACTTTGCATTCCCAGCGAATCGAGACGCCCCTTATAGCCGGGTTCCGGGAGTTTGCCAAGGGCCCATAGATAAGCGAAAACGATGATGTCGCCATGCGTTACCGCCGCGATATGCCGGCCCTGGTAGCGGAACAAGCTGCGTTTGAAAAACCGCAAGGTTCGCGCTAGAACGTCCTGCGGTTGTTCATAGGGAGGGCCGGTGTGGGCATACACATCGCCTTTGCGAACCTCGATTTCGGCAAAGGGGCGGCCTTCGAAGGGTGAATGAATTTCAGTGATCAGCCGGGTAATGCCGATGCGCTTCAATGGGACCAGCCCCTGTATTTCCCGGGCCGTTTGGCGGGCGCGTAATAAGGGACTGCTGTAAAGCGCAATGACCGGTTTGCCCTTTAGATAAACGGCGCTTTGGCGTGCCTGGGCAATTCCCCGCGGCGCAAGCTTGAACCGGGGCAGCCGCCCGTAGAACACATCTTGAGGGTTGTTTACCAGGCCGTGGCGTACCAGGTGAATATGGGTCGGTCTGCGCATAAGGTCGGTTACGGGCTGGTTGGTTCAATTCTTGAGATCACCCGCCAGAAAGCTTTCCAGCCGGTCGCGAGCCTCTTCATCGCCATATTGCTGCGGCGGGTGTTTGCAGAAAAAGGCCGAGGCGGCATCCAGGGCGCCGCCAATCTGGCGATCGAGGGCAGCTTTGCAACAGCGGATGGCATCAATCACCACGCCGGCCGAGTTGGGTGAATCCTCCACGTTCAGGCGCAGTTCTATATCAATGGGGGCGCCCCCGAAGCCTTTCCCTTCCACCCGCATAAAGGCGACCTTGTTGTCATGCAACCAGGGTACATAATCGCTGGGGCCGACATGTAATTTATTTTTCGGCAACCGGTTGGTGAAGCGGGCCTGCACCGCTTCCGATTTGGACACCTTCTTGGAGGCCAATCGATTTTTATTCAGCATGTTTAGAAAATCGGTATTCCCGCCGACATTGAGCTGATAGGTCCGGTCGATGTTGACACCCCGCAGGCGGAAAAGATCCACCAGCGCGCGATGCAGAATCGTCGCGCCGACCTGGCTCTTAATGTCATCACCGATGATCGGCAGTCCGGCCTGCCGAAAGCGCTGCTCCCATTCTTGTGAACTGGCGATAAAGACCGGTATGCAGTTCACCATGCCGACGCCGGCCTGCAACGCGCAGCGGGCATAAAAACCGGTGGCCGCTTCCGATCCCACGGGCAGGTAGTTGACCAGGATGTCCGCCCCGGAAGTCCGCAGCAGGTCAACGATGTCGCTTTCCGCGGCTTCCTGTTCACGGCTGAGCACGATGCGTTCGTCTTCGGCGTAGTTCTGGGTATGGTCGGAGACGCCGTCGAGAACCTGTCCCATGACCACCGGTACTCCCGCAGGCGGCACTTCCTTTTCTATTTCAAAGGAACAATTGGGGGGGCTGTATATCGCTTTGGAAAGATCCTGACCGACTTTGCGAGCGTCGATATCAATGGCAGCGACGAAGCGTATATCGGCCGGGGTGTACCCGGCCAGATCCCGATGCAGCAGACCCGGGACAGTCTGTTCTTCTGTCCGGCTGTAATGCTGAACACCTTGCACAAGCGCACTGGCACAGTTTCCAATACCGACAAGGGCAACGTTGATTTGTTTCATAGCGTTTCTTATAGATTGAGAGACCGCGGTTCCTATTCCTGCATATCGATTATCTTGGGAGACAGCATTGTAGTATTAATACCCGGCAATCGGGATCAGAAGCTATCTCAAGAACGGATTTTGGTCCAAGGTCAAGGTGGGCGCTACATTCGAACCGGGGGAATACGCCAGTATTGCGAGGATTTGGTCCGCCTTACAATCGGCAGCATTCCTTACGGGGGCGATTTACTCGCCAATTTAGCGCCCAACGCCGAGATTGGGCCAAAAAACTTTTTTGATATAGGATCTAAATATGTTTTCCAGACTGCCCCTTGTCAAGGACAAATCAAGATGATCCGGGCAAGCCGATGCTCTAAGCTACCCCCGGTCAAACCGACTTGAAAGCGCTGGTCGGGAAAAAGCAGTAAGGGCATTCATCCGGCGGCTCGTCCCCGCGATGGACATAGACGCAAACCCGGCAACGCCACTTGGGCCCGGCCGCATCGGTTTCGGGCGGCTCTTCACCATGGGCAAACTGTTCGATGGCCAGGTCCTCCAAAGGTGGCATGATCGCCTGGTAAGCGGCCAGCACATGCCCGGCCAATATGATCCGTTGCACCTCGCTGGTGCCTTCGTAGATTCTGAACAAACGAACGTCACGCAGCAATTTTTCGATGGGAAAGAAACGGGTGTAGCCGTATCCGGCCATGACCTGCAATGCCTGGTCGACCACTTCAAAGGCGGCTTCGGTGGCATACATCTTGGCAATCGAGGCACTGATATTCGGATCTATATTATTGTCGCTTTCCCAGGCAGCCTTCCAGACCAGCAGGCGGGCCGTTTCAACTTTCTGGTACATTTCCGCGAGTTTGAACTGAATGGCCTGAAAGTTAGCGATTTTACTGCCGAATGCTTTACGCTTTCTGGCGTAGTCGATGGCGAATTCCATGGCCGAGCGGGCGGTTCCCACGGCAAAGGCCCCGATAGACGGGCGCGTACGGGCAAAGGTTTGCATGGCCAGGACGAAACCTTCGCCTGGCGGGGCCAGCATGTTTTCTTTGGGTACCCGTACATCCTTCAGGTTGATGGCGGTGGTATTCGAGGTGCGTTGTCCCATTTTAGGGATGGGTCTGCCTGCGCTGACACCCTCCCAGGCGGTTTCGACCAGGAATGCACAAATACCGGCATGGGCGCTTTTCGGATCGACGGTGGCAAATACCGAGACATAATCGGCCAGGCCACCGTTGGTAACCCAGTACTTGGTTCCATTGAGGATGTACGCGTCTCCATCGCGCTGAGCCCGGCAGCGCAGGCTGGCAACATCCGATCCCATGGTCGGTTCCGACGTGGCGAAGGCAATGTACTTTCGTTCATTCAGAATTTTTGGGAAATACGTGGCCTTCAGTTCCTCGTTGTTGCAGAGAATAAGCGGTTCCATACCCAGCGCATTGTCAAAAATGCTGGTGGCCAGCCCCGGACAGGCGGCGGCCAGTTCCTCGGTCAGGATAACACCTTCCAGGCATCCGAAACCCCTCCCTCCGTATGCCTCGGGAACATCGCCATTGATCAGGCCGGCCGCCTCGGCCTTGCGGATAATTTCCTGAGACGTTTCATCGCGCTGGTCATAACGCCAGGCAAGCGGCAGGACCTCCTGCAGCGCAAAATCACGCGCTTTTTGCTGCAGGGCGACCAATTCCGGGCTCAGTTTGAAATTCAACATATCACAACTCCTTTCAGCCTGTGGGTCATTTATGGAAACTAGGTATCGAACCCGGATAAATATTGAGGTTCTCGAGAAGAACCAGGAAGCTGCCGACGCAACTGGTTTACCGGTGGGTGCGGGCTGATTTGGGTTATCAAAAGCATAGCATATCAGATCGGGTAGATAAAGCGGTCTCCCACGCAGAGCAAGTTCGGCGAGTTCTGGTTGGTTTGGGGTACCCCGGCCTAGCTTGCGTCCGGGGCTAACGTGAATTATGGTCAAGCAGAGACGAACAGAAACACGGCCCAGGAGCTTGCGATGACGCGCGCAGACATTCCGGTCATTATCGTTGGCGGGGGTATCAGCGGGTTGGCTTGTGCCCGGCACTTGCATAGCTGGGAGATACCCGTTTTGGTACTCGAGGCCGGTAGCCGGCTCGGTGGCCGCATCCGGACGGACCGCGTAGATGGATTCCGTCTGGATCACGGTTTCCAGGTCCTGCAGACTGCATATCCGGAGGCCCGCCGGATGCTGGATTACGGGCAGCTTGAATTGCGGGCGTTTGCGCCCGGTGCCATGGTTCGGTACCGGGGGCGGTTTTATACCCTGGCCGATCCCTTACGCAGACCCGGGGCCCTGCTGGACACCATCGCCGCGCCCATCGGCAGCCTGGCGGATCGCCTGCGGTTGCTAAAAGTGGCTTGGCAGGCTTGCCGCGGGCCTCTGGAGACGCTTTTTAACCAACCGGAATCGACGGCCATGGCGTTTTTACAGACCGCGGGTTTCTCGGATGCCATGATCCGGCGCTTTTTCGTGCCTTTTTTTGGCGGTGTCTGCCTGGATCCCCGGATTCAGGCTTCCAGTCGGGTGCTGCAATATGTCCTGCGCATGTTCGCTGCCGGTGACGCCGCCCTGCCGACCGCGGGCATGGAGCAGATCCCGCGCCAATTGGCCGCCGGCCTGCCCGGTGACGGTGTCCTGACCGGCATGCGTGTGCACCGGATATACAGAGACGGGGTTTCCCTGGATGATGGGACCCGCATGCCGGCCCGGGCTGTTGTTGCGGCTGCCCCGGCCCCGGAAACGTCGCGCTTGCTTGGACTGCCGGCCAGCGGTGGTTCATTGGCCGAAACCTGTCTTTATTTCGCCGCCGACCGGGCGGACTGGCATTCTGCCTATCTCATGTTGAACGGCGACGGGGAGGGGCTGATCAATAACATCGCTATTCCCAGCCGGGTGTCGGCCCGCTATGCGCCGGCGGGAAAATCATTGATCGCGGTGGTTCTGTTGGGGAAACCGGAGTTGTCTGCGGGAGAGTTGATCCGCCAGGTCCGGGCCGAGTTGGTCGCTTGGTTTGGGCACGAGGTCGATCAGTGGGACCACCTCATGACATATCGCATTTCCCACGCGCTGCCCACCCAATCGACGCCCACGCAGAATCCCTATCGTCCACCCAGCTCCCCGAATCCGGGAATCTTTATCTGTGGGGAGTACGGCAGCCTCCCAGGTATCCAGTGGGCCTTGCTATCCGGACGATACGCGGCGGAGGCTGTCAGAAAACATCTGGGTTAAGGCGTTCGCCATCCATCGGATCAATGCCCAGAAAGTGCTTGTCGAATGCCTGCGAAACTGGTTATATGCCGTCAGGCGGTGCCGAACCTGCCGAGTCCGCCTCCGTATGCTGGTGCTTAGCCCTGATGCTCTGTTTGCGGCTTTCGTTTTCCCGTACCTGTCCTGCCACGCTTCTGGCAAACGGGCTTTCACGCAGATGCTTCCGGCTGTCGATGTTTTCCCAAATACGTGGAAAGCATCCCCGGAATCAGGCCCTGGCTCAAGCACATCCTCCGCTGGTGATATCTTTATTTGGGGGGTGTGCCTGCAGCGGCGGGTACTTTGACCCGAAACCGCGGGCAACTCGGGCCCTGACCCGCTGCCCGCCGCACCTTTCCACCTGGTTTGTAACCCAAGGAGGTACCCGTGATTCACCAATTCGATACGGTGATCGTCGGTTCCGGCGGCGCCGGCCTTTATGCGGCCCTGGAAGCCAGCCAGAGATCGAAGACCGCTGTTCTCTCCAAACTCTATCCCATCCGTAGCCACACCGGGGCCGCCCAGGGTGGCATCAGCGCCGCCCTGGGAAATGTCGAAGAAGATAAACCGGAATGGCACGCCTTTGACACGGTCAAAGGCGGTGACTACCTGGTTGATCAGCAGGCGGCCCAAATTCTGGCCGAAGAGGCCATCCAGGCCGTATACGATTTAGAAAATCGGGGGCTGCCGTTCAGCCGCACACCGGAAGGGCGTATCGATCAGCGTCGTTTCGGCGGACATACCCGTAACTTTGGTGAAGGACCGGTGCGCCGAGCCTGCTATGCGGCCGACCGGACCGGACACATGATTCTACAGACCCTTTACCAGCAGTGCATCAAGAATGACGTGACCTTCTTCGATGAGTTCCAGGTGGTGGACCTTATCCTGGACGGCAACACCGCCCAGGGAGTCGTCGCGGTGGAGCTGGCCACCGGTGAGATGCATGTTCTGGCCGCCAAGGCGGTGTTGTTTGCCACCGGCGGATTCGGGCGCATGTTCAAGATTACCTCGAATGCCTTTGCCAATACCGGTGACGGCCCGGCTGTATGTGCCCGGCGCGGCATTCCCCTGGAGGACATGGAATTCTTTCAGTTCCATCCCACCGGGATCATGGGGCTGGGCATCCTCATATCCGAGGCTGTGCGCGGTGAAGGGGGCATTTTGCATAACCGGGATGGCGAACGTTTCATGGAACGCTACTCGCCCACTTTGCTGGATCTCGCGCCCCGCGACATCGTCGCACGCTCCATCATGACCGAAGTGCGGGCCGGCCAGGGCATCCGGGGTGATCGCAAGATAGACGATTATGTCCATCTGGACGCCACCCATCTGGGTGAAGCCATTCTGACCACGAAACTGCCCGACATTACCAGCTTTTGCAAAACCTACCTGGGCATCGACCCGGCCGAAAAACCCATACCGGTGCTGCCCACCGCCCATTATGCCATGGGCGGCATCCCCACGGATGAACTGGGACGGGTGGTGCTAGATGGTGCGGGTACCGTGGTGTACGGGCTTTATGCGGCGGGAGAATGTGCCTGCGTATCGGTGCACGGCGCCAATCGTCTGGGTACCAACAGCCTTCTGGACCTGGTTGTGTTCGGACGTCGGGCGGGTCAGCATATCGGCGAGTATGTTAAGCAGGCCGTCCAGCCGCAGCTAGCCGAGGATGCGGCGGACGAGGCCCGCGCCTGGATCGCCCGGCTCACCGACGGCACCACCGGACCCCATGGCGGACACATCACGGATGAGATGCAGGTCACCATGATGGAAAAGGTGGGCATCTACCGCAACGCCGGTGATATGGAAGCGGCGGTCAACGAGATCCAGGCCCTGCGGGAACGCTATCGCACCGTCCGGGTTCAGGACACCGGCAAAGCCTTTAACACGGATCTTTTGGAGATCATTGAATTGGGCAACCTCCTGGACCTGTCCCTGCTGACCGCCGCCTCAGCCCTCAACCGGACGGAGAGTCGGGGGGCCCACAGCCGGGAGGACTTTGCCGAAAGAGACGACGACAACTGGCTCAAACACACCCTGGCCTATCTGGATGGCGACAGGGTGCGAATTGACCTTAAAGCGGTGGATACCTCCATCTGGGAGCCCAAACCGCGCACATATTGATGACAAGGAGCCGATCATGAACATCATCCTCAAAGTGCAGCGTTACAACCCCGACACGGATGAGGCGCCCTATTTTCAGGAATACGAGTTGGCAACCGATCCGAACGAACGGCTTCTGGATGCGTTAATGCAGATCAAACGTTTTCAGGACGGGAGTCTGGGATTTCGGAAAAGCTGTGCCCATGGTGTCTGTGGTTCAGACGCCATGCGGATCAACGGTCAAGACGGATTAGCCTGCAAGACCCTGATTAAAGAGGTGGCCCCCAAAGAGGGGGATACCGTAACTGTAGAGCCACTCAAGCACCTGCCGGTGCAGCGGGATCTGATCGTGGACCAGGCAGCGTTTTTCAAAAAATACCGTTCGATCAAGCCCTTTCTGATCAACGATGAGCCGGTTGCCGCCGGTGAACGCCGGCAGTCTCAGGATGAGAGAATGCAATTTGATGATACCACCAACTGCATTCTCTGCGCTTCCTGCTACTCTGCTTGCCCGGTCCTGGACGGCAATACCGCTTTTCTCGGCCCGGCAGCCATTGCCCAGGCTTACCGTTTTCTGGCGGATACCCGGGACCGCGGATTAGAGGTCCGGCTTCCGGTATTGAATCATCCTGATGGCGTATGGCCCTGTGAAAATCACTTTAAATGTACCCAGGCCTGCCCGCGTGCAATTTTAATCACCAAACGCATCAATCAGACCAAGCGCCTGCTGGAGAAGCACAAAACGAAAGATTCAGCTTCCTGATGCGGTTCCATCAATGCGGCGTTTCAAATGCGTCCAAGAGTCCCTCGGGATGATCACTTTCACCCTGCGCCTCCGGGTGGTTGTTGATGAACCGGGCGCATGAGTTCCAACGCAAGAGGGCATCCTGATTGTCCGGGTCACAGCCCGCCAAAGCTTCCGCATAGGCCTGCATGGCTTTGACAAACCAGTCGTAAGCCACCGTACCCGATCCTGGCCCACCCTGTTTAAAATGATATTTGGCCCGGCGTTCGTACAGGATTCCGGTGTAATAGGATTTGCAATAACTTGTATCCAACCGGGCCACGATGTCCCGCGCCTGATCGAATGCTGGATTGAGCCCGCTGTGGAACAATTTGTCCGTCAGGGCGAGCAGACGCAGGATGAGTGCATCCTGGTGGTCCGGCTCAATTGCCAGGATATCGAGGCAGATGCTATCGGCCTCCTCAGGATCATTCAGCAACCGGTATTGCTCGGCTTTTTCCAACGCACTCGGAATAGATTGGGATTTGAGGGTTTTCAATTCGATCATGGCAACCTCGCTTTCTGTTGAGCATAGATAGGGTTCGATCAATAAAACGCAAAGACGTACCCGCCGGCTGCTCGCAATGACCAGCGGCCGTGGGCATGATCCTGTATTTGGCAGGATATGCCTTTTCGGTTCTCGGGTGCCCGGTGAAGCGTCTGGATAACAAGGTCAAAATGCGAAGGGCCTGCAATAATACCAATTCTACTCTACCATTCTTCTGTTCTTCCCTTGTCGTTCGGGGCGGCATCCGCAGCCATTATTTATATAAATAAATATCAAAAAGTTAATTGGCAACCAATCCTTTCAACCTTTCGATGATGATATCGGCAATTTCGGGTACGGGAAATTTTTCGTTATTTATTATCAGGTGGTACAGATGTGGATCGGAAAGGTCCATTTTGGTAAAATGGCGCGTAAAATCATCTCTTTCGGCCTGGCGCGCTTCAATGTGGGCCCGGGCCTCTTCTTCTGTATTGCCCATATAGGCCATGATTGTTTTGAGCTTGAAGGCCATAGGGGCTGTCAAACGCACATGCAGGACGTGGGGCAGGTCCTGGGTCAGGCAGACGCCGCCGCGACCGACGATGATGCTGTTGCCGGCCTTGGCAATATAACGCACTGTTTTTTTAATATAGAAAAACACTTCGAACGGGTCGGCATGTTCGCGGCCCATAAAGGTGGTGAGCATGGATTGGAATGTGGGATCGACCTGGGTGATATATTCAAGTTCGGCTTTGGCATAGCCTGATTTCTGGGCGATCTTTTCCAGGAGCAATCTGTCCAGTACGGTCCACTCGGTTCCATTGTTTGCCTCGGCATTCAAACGGGCATGCAACGCTTCCGCCAAGGGATACGCCTGACAACCGAACTCACGGGATATGGTCACGCACGGTTTGGGCGCTGCCTTTGCCTGCGTCTGCCGGTTTGCCCATTGGTTCCAGGCACTCAAGCGTTTTTCGATTTCGGGTATGAGGCGGTAAGGGGCTTTCATAGGGCATTCCTCCTTTCTACATGCAAAGGGATATCGATAAGGGTCGGTCTTGAGAGCAGGTCGGTGGTGAAATCAAGGTGGAGATGGTGCCGTAGTGGTCGCGATTTTATACAAATGGAAGCGGGCTGAAATCCATACACGATACCCAGAAAATGGGTGGCCGCCGGTATGTCAAGCCATTATCCGGGGCGTTGTATATATTGACCGGTGCTCATGATTATCTCAACCGGCCGGACATTGCCGACATGCAGGACCGGTTGATCACGCCTGATAAATATGGGCCCGGGTGATCGGCAGCGCGTTGTTCAGACCGTTGGAAAACAGCACCTGATAAAGTCGGGACTCACCGTAGCTAAATCCGACCATGGCACTGTTGAGAAAAAGGCGCCAGCATCTAACCAGCCGGTCATCGCCTAATTCTCTGATTCGGTCACAGTTGCGTTCGTAATTCTCCGACCATTTCGAAAGCGTCTGGGCGTAATGCAGCCGCAGATTTTCAATGTCCAATATACAGCCGCCGATCTTGGAAAGTCCCCGACAAATTTCGGTCAGAGTCGGTAGGTAAGAGCCGGGGAAGATATACTTGAACGTCCACGGGTCCCTGCTGGAAGGGGCATCCTTGCCGATGGTGTGCAGCAGGCCCAGCCCGCCGGATTTCAGCAGCTGCGCCATGTTGCGAAAGAAGACCGGAAAGTATTTTTTCCCAACGTGCTCGAACATGCCGATTGAGACGACCTTGTCGAATGTTCCGTCCAGTTGCCGATAATCTTTATATAGCACCGTCACGCGGTCCTCAAGCCCCCTTTGCTTTACCAAATGTTTGACGTAACTGTACTGGTTTTCGGAAAGGGTATTGCCGGTGCACCGCGCCCCGTATTGCTCGGCGGCATAGATGAGCATACCGCCCCAGCCGCAGCCGATGTCCAGCAGGGTCTCGTCCGCCTGCAACATCAGCTTGCGGGCAATGTGTTCGTATTTGTTGCGTTGCGCCTGTTCCAAGGAATCATCCGGTGTCGTGAAATACGCACACGAGTAGGTCATGGTGTGATCCAGGTACTGGGCGTAAAAGTCATTCCCGAGATCGTAATGGAACGCAATGTTGGTAGGTGCGCATCGCCGGGAGCTTCGCTTGAGCAGGGCCTGGAGGCAGCACCAGAGCTTGTGCCGGAGAGAAAGGCGGTGGTGGTCGAAATCGATGGCCAATCCCAGACGGAGGAGCTCCGGCAGATCGCCTTCCACTTCCAGGTTGCCGGACATGTAGACCTCGCCGAAACCCAAAAAGCCTTTGGAGATGATTTGGTCGCCACAAGTTTTCGATTTCAGGCGCATGGTGACCCCCGGCGTATCTCCAAACCGGATGATATCCCCATCCCAGAATTCAAACGCAAAGCTGGCCGCCGGGTCGGCCTGGTGCATCAAACGGGCGATGTGCTTCAAGAAATCTTTTCCCATGGTAGCTTTCCTTTCAATAGGCTGAATTTATAAACAATCGTGGCACTATCGGAAAACCGGGGAAGGTCTGGAAACCAGAATGCTGAAATCGCGGACCGAATCAGGATCGGGAAGCAGGCGTGCGATTCTGCGGGGTACATCCGTTTGAAGCTGGAATCGAGTCGCATCGAGCGTCAGGATGCCGTTGGAAATAATATCTTATTTTAACGCGAAGTTTTCTTAATATCAAGTTTTTACCGTTTTATGGATACATTGCCGTAGAGCCCATCCACAATGACAGCTAATGAATAACAATTGCTACACCTTACGGTTATTGCTATACTCATCTGCGCATTTTGAGATAAGATCATTTAGAAATACATTCGATTTTCATGATCCGTTTTGCCCCGGAGGATACCATGCGAAATATCAGTCTGTTGCTTGGTTTGAGCCTGTTATGCTTGTTACCTGGAAGCCTGACCGCTACGGAGATAGCGATGAGCGATGCAACGTCCGAATGCCTCGACTGTCACGCCAGCCTGCATCCCGGGATTGTCGCGGATTGGCAAAACAGCCGCCACGCCAAAACGACGCCACAGGCGGCTATGGCTGTAGAAGGCCTGGGCCGCAAGGTCTCCTCGCGGGAAATTCCCGCCGAACTCACCGGTACCTCCGTCGGGTGTGCCGAGTGTCACAACCTGCGGCCCGCGGCGCACACAGATACCTTTGAACACAACGGCTATGACGTCCATGTGGTGGTCAGCCCCCGGGACTGTGCCGTCTGTCATACCGAAGAAGCGGCCCAGTATTCCAAAAACCTGATGGCCAACGCCCATGCAAACCTGGCCGAAAATCCTCTCTACCAGAAACTGCAGCGCAGCATTATCGGGACCAAGGCAAGAGAAGAGGGTCGCATCACTTTCAAGGCGGCCAATGACGATACCCGGGCGGAGACTTGCTACTACTGTCACGGAACCCAGCTGATGGTGACTGGTAAAGAGATACGCGATACCGAACTGGCCGGTGAATTGGAGTTTCCCGTCATCAAGGGCTGGCCCAACCAGGGCGTCGGCCGGGTCAACCTGGATGGAAGCCTGGGTTCCTGCTCGGCCTGCCATACCCGGCATGCGTTTTCCATCGAGATGGCCCGCAAGCCTTACACCTGCAAAGAATGCCATGTGGGTCCTGATGTACCGGCAGCCAAAGTCTACGAGGCCAGCAAACACGGCAATATCTTTGCCGCCATGCATAAAACCTGGGATTTCAACGCGGTGCCCTGGAAGATCGGGGAGGATTTCACCGCTCCGACCTGCGCCAGCTGCCACATCAGCCTGCTGGTCAATGCCGATGAAGAGGTGGTGTCCGCAAGGACGCATCAAATGAACAACCGTCTGCCCTGGCGCATTTTCGGGCTGGTCTATGCCCACCCCCATCCCCGGGAACCGGACACCTCTGTGATCCGCAACCGCGAGGGGCTGGCCCTGCCCGCCAGTCTCGACGGCACGTTGGCCAAGGAGTACCTGATTGGGCCCGAGGAACAGGACAGACGCCGCCAGGCCATGCAGGCGGCTTGCCTGAACTGCCACGACCCTTCGTGGGTCAACGGGCACTGGCGGCGTTTTGAAAACACCATCAGGCAGACAAATGCGGATGTCAAACTGGCCACCGAGATCATGGGCGATTTCTGGAAGGGCAAATATGCCGACCGGGACGGCAATCCTTTTGACGAGGCCATTGAGAAACGGTGGATGGACATCTGGCAATTCTATGCCAATACGATTCGGTTCGCTTCGTCCATGGCCGGGGGCGGCGACTACGCGGTGTATGCCGATGGCAATTACCATCTCTCTCAAGCGCTGCTGGAGATGAACGCCTGGTTGGAACTGCATAAAAAGACCGATATGACCGGGAAATGATAACAAAGTGAAAGGAGTCGTTGCATGGGTGTTATCCGCCCGGTATTCGCGCTGATCGTTCCGGAAATATCCAGCCCGCAGGGCGCTGTCGCTGAAAACGACCGGTCCCCTGGACGACTGGCCGGCTGTCCCCGCAAACCCAATTGCGTCTCCTCGGAAGCCGCGGACAGCGGGCACAACGTGACGCCCTTGCAGCTGAAAGGCGATCCATCCGCTGCCTGGGAAGGTATCCACGCTATCGTCGACCGACTGCCGCGCAGTACGATCGTTGCACACACCGCGCACTACTTACACGCCGAGGTTAAAAGCCGGTTGTTCCGCTTTGTTGATGATCTGGAGCTTCTTTGGGATCCGGCCACAGATCGGGTTGCCATACGCTCGGCTTCGCGCCTGGGTTATTCGGATCTGGGCGTAAATCGTCGCCGGGTTGAGGATTTGCGGCGCGAACTCAAACGGGCCGATCTGATCCGCTAGAACTCATCTCGAAAACCGGATTTTGGTTCAAAATCCAGTCTTCGCTCTGCAAGCTTCCGGCTTCGCTTGCCAAGCTACGCCGGACAAGACCCCCGACAAGCAATGTGGCTGAAAGGATCCCCGCGTTGCGGGACTTCCGCTAATTCTTATTGGTGATGCTCCTCCCGCAGAGCGGGAGGCATCATGAAGCCCCCTCAAAGGGGCCTGACGTTGGTTTCTGGGTTTGAACTCCCCTTTAAGACGCGCCGAGCATCGCAGGAAAGGGCGACCAGAGCGAAGTGCTTGTCTGAGCGCAGCGAGTTGTGCTGAGCGCGCCCTTTCCGAGAAGCGCAGGGCAGCCCGCAGGGCCGCCTCTTATGGGCGTTTTCTTCTTGTCGGGCATAGCCTTTAGGCGACGCCTGATTGGTTCGTTTTCTTTCACGCGAAAGAAAATGAACAGAACGATTTATAATAACAGACAGTTTAAGTCTTTCTAGTCACTGCCAGAGATGGCGTATGTTCCCCCGAACGGTAGAACCTCTCCGGGTCCTCGACCAGAGGCGGAAGGTTTAGATCGTGAGTAAGATGAGGGTGTGAAGCGGGCGCCCAAAGCCGAGGTTGGGACAATCAGGCTTCGCCAAAGGCAACGCTCGACAAAAAGACTTTTTTGAGATGGGTCCTAACCTTCCTTCACATTCATACGGCGTGCCAGCCGCATAGCCATGAACGCCACGATCAGGATCCCGGCCACCAGTATGGACCACAGTACGATGCGGCGCATCGGCAACGGTTTCGGCTGCGGTGACAATCTCTGGGGGCCACCGAGGGTAATCTGGTCACCCTGCGGTCGCACCCAGCGGGCGAGCTCATGCTTACGGCGCCGGTTGATGCCGTCGAAAAGGGCGGAAACATTCACTTTCAATGGTGCTACCAGGGTGCTCCCGTAGGCCAGGGTAAAAGGGCCGCTCCCCCGGGCGATGAAGAAAAGGTCATGGGGGCGATAGCCGATTTCCAGGCGGGGTACGGCACTGCCCATTGTGCTGTGGCTGGCATCCACGCGCAGCTGCCAGTGACGGTCCAGGGAAATCGGCACGGAACGGGGGCTGCTGGTTAAAACGGTGTGGTCCACATCGATGCGGTAGAACAATCCCTTGAGGCGGTGTTTCCAGTCTGCCTTGAGATCGTTGCGGGAGGACACCTCTGCCTGGGCCATGGAGTTGGCCTGGTCGAAGATGAGATTGATCCGGTCTATGGGAAAGGCCCCGCTGGTCTGGTATGCGAAGACACCCGGGATGTCCGGCGCCGCTTGACCATCCAGCTGTACATATACGCGAATAGGGGCCCGGCCTTCCGGTTGCTGCTGGCCTTCGATCCGGAAAACCGGGACGGCCGGTCCGGAATCGGTCTGCTGCAGGCGCAGGTAGCGCCCGGTTTTGGCTTTCAAGGCGATTGTGTCGCTGAGCAGCCGATGGCCGCCGTAGCGGACATCCGAGATTGCCGTGCGCATTTTGATCGTTCTCCAATGCACCAGATCGTCACTGGTTGCCACGCTGAACATGGCCATGCGGTTTTTGTCTCCCGGCGGCCATACCAGCCGCAGCTGCACCAGATCACGCCTCAAGCGACTGGCATCTACGAGCAACGTCCGGGCGGATTTGGCCGGTGGTGATTTCAGGCCGGGGTCGACCCGCACAACCGCTCCGTCCGGTCCGGTGCGCACGTAGACCCGGTATCCGTCGGCTTCCGGCTTGATGTCTTCCGGCAGGGGAAAGAACGGGAGGGACTGCCACAAGGCCTCGGCGGCCTGGGTACGGGCATAGCGCAGCATGTGCGGGACCGGTTCTCCGGCCGCATTGAATACGCGCACATCGCCCAGGTCGGCCCGGTGTGTGTTCTTGTAGACCTGCGCCGGCAAGCTTAGCGCGGCGATCGGTGTTCCTCTGGGCACATCGATTTTTACACCGTAAGCCAAATCGTGCAAACCCGGCTCCGCCGCCCAAACCGTCACTGCCACCAGCAGCAGCACGAACGGCCAGGACCATCTCATCATGAAGGTTCTCCTTTCGTTTCCACCGGGGGCAAGGGCGTGAAGAAACCAATAATCAGCATCAAGCCGCCCACCGCCAGGAACGACACGATCCGAAAGATCGTGCCCGAACCGGACAGATCCACCAGGAAAAGTTTGATCACCACAATAGCCAGCAGGCCGGCGCCGGTAAACCACACCGGTCGCAGCTTCAGGCGATTGGAGGCGATCATGCAGCCCAGGGCCAGCATTCCCCAGAGCACCGCCACCAACGTATGGAACAGGTCCGAGCGAAAAAGAGCATCGGTTGTGTAGCGCACATCCGCCAGGTGGTGAACGGCGCGGGCCACCGTTGCGGTCAACCATCCGAAAACACCGGCTGCCGGCCCCGTCCACAAGACAGCCGGCCCCAGATCGGCGGCCGGGGCAACCGGCTCCCGCAAGGATCCGAGCACCCACCGGAACAGGACCAGAAACACAAAAATCTGAACAAGGTCCAGCGGGTTGAGCAGGGGTAGATACGGCAGGGGGCGGGGATCGCCGTCAAAGGTGAGACCCCCCAGGGACCAGACCAGCAGACCCAGCACCAGCAGAGCCGGTGTCCATCCTTGATAGGCGGTCTGCCAGGGTTCGAATGGCCAGCCCGACTGGTTTTTGAGCTTGCTCAACAAGATGGCGACGGCTCCGGGCACAGCCCCCCAGGCGATAAAGGCCCAAACATCGGCGCCGCCGGCGAGTCTGTCAAGGAGCCAACCGGCTTCCCAGCTGATCAATATTACGGCCAGCAGGATTCCAGCCACGTGCCAGGCGGCGGCAATCCTCCTGGGCCAGGCGGCATCCATGCAGAGCAAGAGGAACAGGTGCACAGCGAAGACAAACGGCCAGACGGCCAACCACCAATCCTGAAAAGGGTGATTGAAATAGCGGTAATCGCTTATGGCCAGGGCCGCCAGCACCATGGCCGGCAGCAGGCCCAGGGCCGGCCAGCGCAGTTTCCGCCAATCCAGGCGGTTATACAGCAGGCCCAGGGCCAGGCCGGAAAAACCTATATAGGCCATGTTTGCCACCAGTTCGTGGCGTCGGGACAACCGGCGATCAATTTCATCGAGCCCGGTACCGAACCACCACAACAATCCCCAGGTCAAACTGAGCGCGGCCAGTGGTTTTTCCAGGCGGTGCAGTTGTTGCTGGTAGCGTTCCAGGAAATAGGCGGATGCCAGACCGGCCAGGCCCACGAGCATGCCGCCCAGAAAACGGTTGTTGAACACAGCCATATCGCCACCGGTCCCGTGACTGCCAAATAGGAAGAAGGCCCCTGAGCCGAGTTGGAGCAGCAGGCCGAAACTACGCGCGGTCCAGCGCTGCTGGCGGCATCCCACCCAGACCAGCCCGGCCCCTTCGAGGCTCCAGGCCACGGTTGTCCAGCGGCCGGACAGCGCCAGGGGGATGGCCAGGCTGCCGAATACCACCCCCAGCGACAGAAACGCTTCGACCAGGGCCGCCAGGCCTTGTGTCCGCCGCCGCCACAGGGCGGTGGCCAGACCGGTATAGATCAACCCCATGGCCAGGGAACTGAAGGCCAGGCCGTAATCCATATTCTTTACGAGGCCGACTTGCAGGCTGAAGACCACCAGGGGCAGGCCGAACACCAGGGTGCTGTCCACGTAACCTTTCAGGCGCGGGGGTTGCCGCAGGGCGAACAGCACGGAAATGGCCAGGTAGAAAAGGAAGAAGAGCACCAGGAAAGGCTCCGTGGTGGTGAAATAATCGGGGCGATAGTACTGCAGCCCCCACGCCGAACCGATGCCGAAAGTAAAGATGAAGCCCAGCAGGTTGAGCCAGCGCCAGGCTTTGAACCAGGCGATGCCGCATATCCCGGCGTTGAGCAAGGCATAGTAGCTGAACAGGGTAACGTGACTGCCGGCACCCGTGGACAGCAGTACCGGGGCCATGAACCCGCCGGCGGCGCCCAGGACCGCCATGGCGGCGGCATTCTGCAGGACCGCCAGGATACCGGAAAAGACCACCAGACCCACCATAACCAGGAAGGTGAGCGGCAGGGGGACCAGGTCAAACAGGCGGGCGGCCGCGAACAGGGTCAGGTACATAATGCCGATGCCGCCCCCCTGGAGGGTGACTGCATATCCGAAACGGCTGTGCCGCAAGCGCCAGCCCAGCACCAGCAACGCAATACCGGCTGCAAAGGCGGCGGCCAGGCGGACCTCCAGGGGAACCAGATCTCGAGCCGCGGCATATTTCACCAGGAACGCAAACCCGAAAAGCAGGACCACCACGCCCACGCGGACCACCAGGTTGCCACCCAGGATAAACGCTTTAACCCTCTCCATGGCGTCACCGGCACCCGGCGCGGTTTGGTCTGTTTTGGGCGTTTGGATCGATGGCGGCGGTGATTCGATTTCTTCCGGCAGATGCAATTCCAGTGAGGGTATATCGTCGGTTTGCGTCGGGGATGTCGCCGTGGTTTTGGCTGCGGCCTTCATCGCGGCGGCATCTGCGGGTGCCGTCGCTTCCCGGGCACTCTCTTTGATGTGCTCAGCGGAAGGCTCCTCGGCCGCCTGTGATTCCGGCGGTACACCCGCAGCCTGCCCACCCAACAGATCGGCTATCCGGGCCTCCATCTCTTTCAGGCGCCGTTGGACGGATACAAGGGCATTACGCTGGCTGATCACGGCAGCCACCAGTAACCCCACGATGCCGCCGATCATGAGGTCGCCCGGACCACGCAGGTAGATTTCTCCGGCGAGGACTCCGATGAGCCCGAAAATGATGTAGATTAAACCATTGCCCATAGTGTGAAGCAACCTGAGAAGCGGTTCATTTCAAATATTCGGCCTGGAACACCGTTGACAGACAGCACTGCTGTCAAAGGCAGAGTGCATCATACGCAAAGTGTCTGATATGTCAACCTGAATGCCTGATTTAGGGGTGTACCGGTGGTGATGCTTAGGAATGAATTTACCAAAAAGGTAAGTGTTCCGGCAATGTCGTCAGATGGTTGTAGGCATGCGGTTAGGGGCGATAGGCAATCCGGTATATCCGGTCCGCGTGGTCATCACTGACCAGCAGGGAACCGTCCGGCAGCACTTCCAGATCCACCGGCCGGCCGATCACGGTGTTGTCTTTCTGCAGCCATCCGTGGGCAAATACGTTGTAACTGACGGCCCGGGATCCTTTCAGAGACACCACGGTGATGCGGTAGCCGATGGGTTCACTGCGGTTCCACGATCCATGTTCCGCGATGAAAATCTGGCCGTGATATTTGTCGGGAAACTGCAGCCCGGTATAAAATCGCATACCCAACGAGGCCACATGCGGACCCAGTTCCTGCACAGGCGGGGTGTAGGCATCCGTCGGTGCCAGTTTACCGAACTTGGGATCGCCTAGCGCTTTGCCGTGGTAGTAGGGGAAACCGAAGTGCTGACCTTTGCGGACTGCGTGGTTCAGTTCGTCCGGGGGCAGGTCGTCCCCCAAGTAGTCTCGGCCGTTGTCTGTAAACCAGAGATTTCCAGTGTGTGGATGCCAGTCGAAGCCCACCGTGTTCCGGACACCCTGGGCGTAAATCTCCAGGTTGCGGCCGTCCGGGTCCATGCGCATGATCGTGGCAAAGCGCGGATCCTTCTGCATGCAGACATTGCAGGGTGCGCCGACCGGCACGTAGAGCTTTTCGTCCGGTCCGAACCGGATAAATTTCCAACCGTGCCAGCGCCGGGAAGGAAACGTGTCGTTGACCACTAAGGGCTCGCCGGGAGCGGCGAGGTTTTGCATAATGTCAGGAAAGCGGATTACCCGGTTGATTTCCGCCACGTACAAATCTCCCCCCCGGTAGGCCACGCCGTTGGGCGACCACAGTCCGCTGGCAATCACGAGCACCTTGTCCGCCCGGAAATCACCGTTTTCGTCGATCACGGCGTAGACTTTACCGGCATTGCGCGAGCCCACGAAAAAGACCCCGTCCGGACCGGCAGCAATCGAACGGGCGTTGGGCACATTGTCAGCGAAGACGGAAATCTTGAAACCGGGTGGTAGGGTGATCTGATCCAGAGAGAATTCCCGGGCGCCCATGGCGCCTGCATTGCCGGACAGAAAAAATACTATGAATAGGAGGATGATGTTAATTCTTTTCATCGGATGTCCATTGTTTTTTGGCCGAGAAGGTGCGGGCAGAAGCGGTTTCAAGCTTTCACCCGGGTTCAAGGTCAAGGCGGGACGAGGTGTTTAGCCGCAGGAATATATGGAATATTTCGAGGATTAAAGCCTCGCCCCAACACAGAGATTGAGCCCGAGGGGTGGGTTGCAACCGCTTCAATTCCAACTCGTTTGCAAAGCGATAACCTTAGGCGCGCATCAACTTGGAAATACGCATTATCGCTTCGTTCATATTGTCCAGGCGTTTGATGAGCAGTGCTATCAGGTGGTCTTTGATTTTATTGCTCATTTCCGGTTTGATCTGTGCAAAAAAGTCATGGTCCATTTCTACGACGGTAACGTCTTCATTGGCGATAACGTTGCTCTGGCGCGGTTTGCCCGAAACCCACGACATTTCGCCGAATATCTCACCCGGTTTGAGGCGGGACAGCTGAATATTGGCACCGTCCTGCTGCTTGGTAATCCGGCAGACCCCCTTCACCAGTAGAAAGAGCGTGGTGGATGTATCGCCTTCGGTTATCAGGTGGTCGTCCTTCACATAGGTTTTTATCGGCGGGTCCCTCTCGACCAGAATCTGCATCTCTTCTTCGGAAAAGTCATTAAACAACGGGACATCTTTGAGCAACTCATAGATAGACATTGTCCATTCCTTTCCTGTTTTTTGGGGAGGTGGGTCGTAGGATGAAACTATCCGTCACTATATAACAACACGCCGCAAAGCGCCACTTAATTTCCGGATAGATAATGAGGAAACACGTAGAAATGGTTTCAAGCAAGACGGCCGATTGGTTTTAAGAAAATTACCGAAAGCGACTTTAGAGGTTTCAATCGGGAACAAGGTCAAGGCGGCCGAGCGGTTTAAATAAAAACACAGAAATGGTTTCAGGGGATTCAATCGCGCTTTAGATCAAGGCGGCCAATAGGTTTTAAGAAAACTACCTAAAGTGGCTTTAGAGGTTTCCATCGGGCCCAAGGTCAAGGCGGCCGAGCGGTTTTGATATACAATCAAGAAGTGGTTTCTGGTGGTTCAATCGCGCTTCAGGTCAAGGCGGACGCGAGGTTCTAAACCGAGGAATACATGAGGTATTTCGAGGGTTAGAACCTTGCGCCCAACGCAGAGATCAAGTGCGAGGGGAGCCCCAGAAACCACTTCTAGGTGTTGTCATACATGCGTATGACTTCACCAGTATTGGCCCCCTCCACACTTTTCACATACCCATTGATCACCTTCCCCATAGGAATAGGATTGGCACCGGGGAAGTAGGCCTCATACTTTTCGACAGCATCTTCCACTAGTCCGGACGAGACCACATTGATGCGCATGCCGTTTTTCAGTTCCAGACAGGCCGCTTTGACAAAACTGTGGATGCCGCCGTTTACCATGGCAGCACTGGAGGTCATATTCACCGGGTGGTCGGCCAAGATGCCGGTCGTCAGGGTGAACGAGCCACCGGGGTTCACGTATTTCCGGCCGATGCGCACCAGGTTGACCTGTCCCATCAGCTTGCTGCGTAGGCCGATATAGAAATCGTCTTCAGTCAGGCTCTCGAATGCATCCCACTTGGCCTCCCCGGCAATGCAGACCACCGCATCAACCCCACCGGTCGAAGCGAACATGGCTTCGATGGATTTACTGTCCGTTATGTCCACGGCAACGTCACCGGAATTACGGCCGGCAATAATGACCGCGTGCTTTTTTGAGAAATGGTTGCTGACCTTTTTCCCTATGGTGCCGTTCCCGCCAACGATTAAAATTTTCATCTGGTGATCTCCTTTTTTGTTTTCAGCTTTTTGCTTGACTCCAAACTTAAAATCGGTAAAATCATTTGTCAAATGAATAGTTTTGATACAAATAATCAAAATCTGTGATTAAAAATGAACCTTTCCATAGATTATCTGCGCACCTTTATGGCCGTGGCGGATACAGGCGGTTTTACCAGCGCCGGGCATCAGGTAAATCGGTCACAATCTGCCGTCAGTATGCAAATTAAACGTCTGGAAGACGAGACCGGCAAGGTATTGTTTGACCGGATAGGCAAATCCGTAAACCTGACGGCTGAGGGCAACCTGTTGATCAACTTTGCCCGGCGGATCGTCAAAGAACACGATGCTGCGGTAGCGGCTATTTCCAGTCCCGGGCTTCAGGGGCGGATACGCTTTGGGTCGCCGGAGCATTACACGGTCGGGGTTCTGCCGGGGTTGCTGGCCAGTTTTGCGGCCTCATATCCGGATGTACGGGTCGAGATGCGTTGTGAAAACAGCGACCGCATCAAAACTGCTATTGACCGGGGAACCCTGGATATCGGCCTTTGTACCCAGATTAGGGCCGGCGGGGAGGCTATTTATCACGATCCGGTTGTCTGGGTAACCCATCCCGGTTATCTTGCTGCCCGAAAAGCGGCCCTGCCGCTTGCCGTATTTGAAGAAGACTGCATATTTAGAAGTTGGGCGGTTGAGGCCCTGGAAAAGGCGGGGTTGCGGTATCAGATTGTCTACGTCAGTCGCAGTATCTCCGGGCTGTTGGATGCCGTACGGGCCGGGCTCGCTGTCGCGCCGATCGTCAAGAGCAATGTGCCGGCTGATCTCAAAATCGCCGGGCCCGAAAAAGAGCTTCCCAGCCTGCCGGTTTCCAACGTTGTTCTGCACATGGCCAAAAAGCCTGTTGCGGAAACCATCGCCTGTTTTGCAGAGCACCTGCGCGATTCTTTTCGAGAGAAAGGCTAAAGCAGGTCCGTGGTTGATTCCGCGTAGCTTTATGGAGGGCTAAACACACCGGTGCTGCTTTGACCTGAGACTATTTAGAGAGGATAATGAGGGCATGGAAAAAGTCGTGTTCGACCCTGAAGCCTACCTGGGGCGGGTTCACTATACCGGCAGTGTCCTTCCGACCGAAGACCTGCTTACCGATCTGCAGCGGTCACAGCCGCACACGATCCCATTTGAAAATTTCGATATCCTGTTGGGTCGCGGCATCTCGCTGGAACCGGCCGACCTGAGTGACAAACTGGTAAATAGCAAGCGTGGCGGTTTCTGCTTTGAACTCAACGGCCTGTTTCTCATGGCCTTGCACGCCTTTGGATTTGATGCGCGCGCCCTCCTGGCGCGGGTACACCTGACCGGGACACCGTCGGGTCGCGGGCACCAGATTACCCTGGTAACCATCCGCGGCCGACAGTGGATAGCGGATGTGGGCTTTGGGAGCGCGAATCCGCAGGTTCCCATTCCCTTGGAGCTGGATCGCGCCTTTCCACAAAATGGCCGCCAGGTCCGACTGATAGGGGCCGGTCAGTTAGGTATCCTGCTGCAGGCCCGGACAGACGAACAGTGGGAAAGCCTGTACAGCTTCGAGATGACGCAAGTTTTGCCGCCGGATATCCACTACGGCAACCATTACGCCAGCACCCATCCCAACTCCCTGTTTACCACGGCACGGACGGCAGCCCTGGCTATTCCAGGCGGTACCGCCACGCTTTTAAATACAACGTTAAAAAAGACGATCTTGGGTAAAGAGCACGTGCAGGAACTGGATGATGGCCCGGTCTACTTGGAAGCTTTACGCGACCATTTCGGTATCGAGCTGGATGCTGCCTATACGGACCTGCGACCGCTGCCGGCGGCGGACCAGGATATGAGCCAGGTTTTCGGTAATTGATAGGTGAGATAAGATGTCTCTCGTAGCCAGACTAATCCTGCTTCTACAGGAACGCAATAAGATCAAATGCGCACGCTGCGGTCTGTATTACGATAAGCGGATCGCCCAATGTCCCCATTGCCGTGATATGGACGAGGCCCGGCTGCAGGCCTTTCTGGAGGAGAGTGGGATAGATCCCGAAGCGAAGAGCGGACTGGGGCAGTTTTTGGTTTTGGCGGCCATCATCGTGGTGGTGCTATTATTATTGTCGAGAATTATTTAGACGACAGCGGCCGAACTAAACCCGCCGGATTCCATAAAACTTGATAACTATCTCAGGGGGCGGGGAGTTTTCGCACAAACCGATCCGCATTGACACTATGGATAAGTGTACTTAGCTATAATCAGGTGCTGCTGGAATCCAGGTAACGCCCTGTGCATGCAACCGGGTTTGGAAAACATGTCTCGTCTAATCCTGGACCTACCAAAGAATCCAGTCATCGGTAGCATCGCAACCTACTAGAATCAAAAAACAGGGAGACCCCCCATGAAAGATAACCAGAACAAACATCTGAAAGTGCAGGAATTCGTGGATTGCTATGCGACCACCGATTTTCTGACCGAAATGGCAAAAATAGACAATGAGAGCGACGGACAAGATGCAGCCCTGAAGTGGCTATCACTGGCCGCGCTGCATGGTATTAACGAATATGCTGAGAAAATTTCCATCAGCCGCAATAAAAACGGCCGGGTGAAAGTGACGGCTGAATATCGGGAAAAAGATCTTCCGGTGATGAACTCCGCTGTGGCCGACACGATATTCGACACGGTTAGGGAAATTTCACACTTTGACAAATCCCACGGCAAAACGCGAATGGCCCTTGGGGTAAGAGACAGCAGTGTCGATCTAAACTTGGAGCTAAAGGAGAAATCGGACAAGACCAAGTTGACCATTCGTTTTGTCTGAGGGGACAGCCGGGAAATGGCCGCTGTGGGCTAGAGCGGCATACTCACAAGGCGGGGCAGCTAAATTGCTAACCCGCCTTAATTATGCCCAATTTTTACAAACTACGAGAATCTGTCGTCCCTCTGAATCACTTCCCGCCAAATAGACCGGCCAGCCTATAGATCATATAACTACTTTATATAACATTAGTTTTATGGTATACAGGTCCTGCATGCCGGTAATGCACCCTGTCTTGATTCGCATCCGATCGTATACTTGGTATAATTGATTTGCCCAATTTGGCTTCGCGATTTTCAGAAAAGGAGGTACCCATGCCGCCCATCGACAAAGACGATTACGAAGATGTGCCTGTGTTTGACCAGTTGGTGGAGCTTATCAGCAAAATGACCGATGCTGAGCAGGAGAAACTGCTGGAGTTACTGCAGCGGCGTCATTCCGAAGAGCAAGAAAGAGAAAAACGGATCAGCCTGTATACGGAGACGGCGTTCACCATAGGCAGTGAGGAGTATCGGGGAATTGTGTTGGATCTGAGCAGCGGCGGTTGCTTTATCGAAACCAGCGACGATTTTGCGAACGGCCAGGAAGTTGCGATCCGGATGAAACGGTCGAAGGATGCCAAAACGATACTGGTGCGCGGCCGGATAGCCCGCATCGAACCAAACGGGATTGGGATTCAGTTTTATAAGTAACTTAGGATTACAAAAGAATTATGAAGGCGGGTCAGCAAATAGGCTGCCCGCCTTTTTTGCGACGTCTAAATAGTTGGATGGCCAGTGAATTGCCTGCCCCCCCGGCTTTTGGCTGTTTGCAACGCCTGGCGGGCATTATCGAGGAGTGAGTGCATATCCAGGGCATCGCGTGGATAGACTGAGATGCCGATACTGGCATTGACCTGGACTTCCTTTTCCTGAACGTGGAGGGGTACTGACAAGGATTTGATTATGTGCTTGGCGTGTGATTCGGCAAACCCAGCGTCTTCACCGCTAGCGCTGATGAGCATGGTAAATTCATCGCCCATATAACGGGCAATGGTGTCGTCGCCGGTGATGCTCCCTTTCAGACGCGTGGCCACGGCCTGGAGAATGAGGTCCCCGGTCTTATAGCCCAGTTGCTCGTTGAGCTTTCCAAACCCGTCCAGACCAATCAGCAGGATGGCCAGCATGGTCTCTTCCCGTTCGGCGCGCGTGAATGCCCTGTCCAGTCGGTCGTAAAAGAGCTGCTTGCTGGGCAGGCCGGTCAGGACATCGTGGTAGGCCTCAAACCACAGCCGGTCCTCGTTATATTTCTTTTCGGTGACGTCGTGGCAGATGCTGCAGTAATGCGTCGTGCGGCCATCTTCATTTTTAATGGCCGCGATAGAGAGCAGGGCAGGGTAGATTTCACCGTTTTTGCGCCGATTCCAGATGTTGCCTTTCCAGACGCCCTTGTGTTCGATTTCGCTCCACATCCACTTGTAGAATTCCGGCCCGTGTTTGTCGGACCGGAGGATGCGGGGTGTCTTGCCGATGACCTCTTTCGGCTCGTATCCGGTGATGGCAGTGAATGCCGGGTTGACTTGCTCGATATAGCCATCTGCATCCGTAATGATGATACTCTCGATAACGTTTTCGAAGACATTCGAAAGGAGATTCAGCTGCTCTCCGTATTTGCGCCACCGGTCGGCATCCTGACCGTACAGTAAAAGTGAATCGGTACCGTTGATAAGCACAGGGATGAAGACCAGATGTTGATCCTTGATTTCGTATTCCATCCCTTCTTTGACGCAGGTCTCGTCTTCCAGGCATTCGTTGAGTTGCGCCATGAATTCCGTTGGCAGTTTAACGCCAACACCCAGTCCCCAATCCCGCATGACGGATTCCGCGGCCCGGTTCATGTAGAGCAACGTGCCGTCACCACCCACGCGTACCACGGGGTTCTGGCTCTCCTCCGGGAAGCGGGTCAGGAGCGCCGCCTTTCTTGCGGAGCGCTCTTTGGGCGAATTTTTCTTTTCCGGTATGATCATGGGCATCCATTTCCCTACTACCAATCTCAAAGAACGGATTTTGATTCCAATTCAGTCTTCGCTCAGTGAACTTCCATGTTCGCATGCCAAGCTACGCCGGACAAGACGCCGGACAAGAAGACTTTTTTGAGAGGGTTCTAAGCTGTTTCCAGGCAGGGGCAGCTATCCTCGACCGGCACATAGCACGGATCTATGGAATTGCCCTCCTCATCGACAGTGTAGCAGCAGCACAGGTTCGGTTCTCCGTCGGTATCGTATGGATCGAAACGGCACGCTTGTGTGGACTCTTTTTCTTCCGTCATATTTCTATCCTCCTTAAATCTGGAAAGCGCACGGACCTGTAATTCTGAGAAAAGAAGGCATCAACGCTGGCAAGGTCAGGCAGGGGGGAGGTGCGAAAATACCCTAAAATATCAGCGGGGCGGCAGGTCGTGCGAATTACAAAAGAACATGATCTGACCAGATCATTTGTATGAAGAATGGACATGTCAAGTGACCTGCCAATGGTTGCCCATGGGCTACCAGGGACCCTAAGGCGGTCCCAAAGCTAAAGACACATAATCACGGTAAGTTGTTCGACTTAACGTGTCCTCTGATTGCAGGTGCCCGGTGGGTAAAAATGCCTGCCAGAAACCGGTGACATCAGCCTTGGATTTGCCGCCAAAGTAAGATTTGACTGTCGGATCGGCTGGCCTTAGCTTTCGACAGGTCACTGAGGATAACCTGATGGATTCCAAAAACGACAACATTACGGTTTATTACGACGGTGGTTGCCCGAGCTGCATCAAGGACATGCACACCTACGACAAACTATCCACAGAAGCCGGCAATCCGGTAACCTGGGTAGACATAACCGGTCGGGAGGACCACCTGCGTCGGATCGGTATTGATCCGGTCAGGGCGCTGATGGAATTGCACATCCAGGATCAAAACCAGAACCTACTTTCCGAGATAGACGCCTACATCGTCCTGATGAACCGGGTACCGCGGTTGAAACCCCTGGCATGGCTGATCGGTCTGCCTGTTTTACGGCCGCTGTTATCAAAGCTTTATCACTGGATGGTTGAACACAGATTGAAAGGGCAGGGACGCTTGTAGATTTGATACCGGTATGCAATGAATCCGATATATAAAGCTTTGCCCGGAGAATCAAGATCATCTGCCCGTACAGGGAAATGCAGCCTGGGTCTAATCGCCATTTTCCCTTTTGACCGGAATGCCAGATAATCGCAATGGGTTATCCCTGACCGGCATTCATCTGCTTAAGGCGGACTTGCGCGAAGATGTCGTCGCGTGCCAGACAAGCACGGCCGCAACAATTAGCAGTGCGATCAACTGCTGATGGGAGATTCCCAGAAAACGCTCCAGGCGGCCGTCAGCCCGGAATGGATCGAGCAGGAAGCGCAGCAGCCCATACAGAACAAGGTAGCAGCGAAATGCGGTGCCGGCCTGGGCCTTCTCTGCCTCGACCCGCTTGAGAACCGCACGACACATCAAAGCGATCAACGCCAAACCAAATGACTCATAGAGCTGCACAGGGTGGGGGGGATGCCCTGAACAACAACCGTTGAAAAAACAACCGATTCGGCCAATGGCGTGACCCATAGGAATCGCGACCGCATAATAGTCCGATCCGCGCATAAAACTAAGGCCGCGGATACGGGCGAATATTAAACCTGCCAGAATCGCACCCAACAGGCCGCCGAAAAACACGAAACCAACGTCAAAATCGACCCAGAAGCGCAGCTCACCGCGCGCGTAGTGCTCCCACCCTAAAATGAGAAAGAGGAGTTTCGCACCCGCAATGGCGCCAATTACAAGTGTCCAGATCGATGCCCAGAACTCGTTTTGGGTGATGCCCAGGTTGTCGTGGTGGCGCAGGAGCCAGAGCACGGCTACCACGGCACCAGCGGCAGTGAAGAGGCCCCAGGTACTCATGATCAAGCCGCCTTCTTGGATTCAGTTGTTGCCATAGTTGCGTAAAACCTTTCGCGCATGCCCTGGGCATTGACCGCGCACATGGGCTCCAGCCGTCCGTTGATGGGAACGCGAAACACGCAGACGGACCGGCGCTCGGTGCCCGCGGGTGAGGCGATCTCGTCACTGTCCATGAAGTGATGACTGACGATGCAGAAATAGCGGGCGCGCAGGGTCCTGGTTCGTTTCAGTAGCCGACGAAGGTAGGGAACGCCGTGTCTCAGCAAGAAACCGGTGTTCCGCTTTAAGACATGTGCCATCTTGCGCGCAGCGCGCCTGGACGAGTCGAGGCGAAACGAGAGCCCACCCATCCGGTCCAGAAGTCCTTGCAGAAACTGCATGTCGTCGGCGTCATTACGCTGGTACAAAGGTACGAGCCCGACACCGTCCCTTTGGCGGATCGCTAAACCCTGCACAAAGCAGCCACAGGCCGGATGACCGAGCCATCCCTCCCCCCGCCGTAAAGACGGGTTGTTGGCACCCTCCGCGATGCGTGACCAAAGCTGATCGGTTGAAACTTTCCCGAATCCAGCAGCGGTGCGGCCGACAGCCGCTATGGGCTGGAAACTCAACATTTTGAAGGCATCGGCATTGGATAGAAACCAGCGCACGATCCCGGGGATGGACATGATGTTCAGCGGCGTCACCGTCACCGTGGAAGCAGCCTCCAATCTGAGCCCGGTTCGGCGCCTGGCCGTGCGAATCATCGCTGCGAATTCCGCCCGCAGCTCGTTGAGATCCTCTTCCGCGGCCGCATCTGCGTAGCGATCATGGCGGCCGCGCATGGTGGTGTCGATATGGATACAGACTTCGGTGAGGCCGCCAGCGGTCATCAGGCGTTCGAGCAGCCTGGGCCGACGGCGAAACGTTTCGCCATGGGTCATCACCATGGGAACCAGACCAACCGAACGCGCGTATGCAATCAGCTCGACCAGCTGGGCCGAGGACCGCAGGGTGATCTCCCCATCCGTCAACTGGAGATTTCCGGCCGGCCCAAGCCAGTGACGCAGGGCTCGGATCTGGGCTTTCACCTTACCCATCGACAGCGGGCGCATACGATTTGCTGACTTGCCGAGATAACAGGCCGTGCAGCTGAAGTCGCACCGCGGCATGGCGCCGATCGTAGCGCCGCACCCCGCATAGTGCCGCCCCAGGAACTGGGTCGGCCCTTTTAGCTCAGCCGGGAGTTTGGCCCAGGTTGCGGCAAGAATTTTTCGGGTTTCATTGAATTCCGTGGTGATGGGGCGGTTCATTGCTGCTTGTATTTTGCTTCGCAATCGATCTTGGCCTGGCCGCTCAGGCCGGCACACTGGGGAATTTCAGCCTCCTTGGCCGCCTTCCTATCACCCAACAGGCCGAAGCAGGCGGTACCCAATCCCAATACAATAGCCAGCGCCGTTATCATCACCAGATTCTTTGTGTTTGCCATGTACGCCTCCTTCAATTCGGGGTTCCGTTCTTATCATTTGTGTCGCCGGGGTCAGTCGGCTGCCGCAGGGCCATTGAGTGACCAGTCATAGTCCGTGTACTTGATCTTTACGCCAGGTTTGCTGATGCGCGGATCGCCCAAGTAGCCGGCGACATAAGCGGCCACGGATCCGGCCACTGCTTCGAAGTCGGCCCGGAACCTTTTGAATATCGGCGACAGGTACAAAGTATTTGTCTCCGGGTCGAATCGATTCTTGTCCGTATCATTCAGAAATAGCCGCGTTTGCTCGTCGAGCTGGCGGTCCAGATCAGACCCCCGATAGGCCTCTTTACGCAAGGGTGGGCAGCCCACCGAGGCGCATACCAGGGCAAAATGAATACGCGGCTCGCGAAAATCGGCCCGCAAGGTGTCGTTTTCAATATCGTCCAGGGATATCGACCCCCCCTTTAATTCGGGCATGGGGATGAAACGGCGGCGAAAGGCCGCACCGGGAAGAAATCCGATTTTGCGAATCGAGCTGATCGGGTGGTGATCCACAATCAATTTAACGGTGAACGCATTGTAAGCGTTTAACCAGAAGGCCAGCCGCTGCTCCCTTGACCACGTTACATAGTCAGGGACACACGTTGCCGAGAGCGTTTCCAGGTAAGGCTCCAAGGGCGCCTGCGCTGCCGACTTCAGGCCGGCATATGCCACCCGGTCGTCGCTCACCCAGTTTTCCAGCAAGGCACTCCAGGCACCGTGCGTCTGGTCTATTTTCCGGCAGTCGGCGGCACGGGTGATGGCCGGTATCGTGAGTAGCGAGGCGAACAGACAGAGGCACGTGATTAGCAACGCATATCGGAAACTCAGGTCACGCATATCTTTTTATCCTTTGTCTGGGCAGTCAAGGGTCTTAAATGTTTATGAAAATTATGTGTATCGGCATATACCAGGTTTGTTATCGCCTGGCCGGGCAATGGACCTGCGTCAGACTATTTCAAAAAATCTTTTGAAACTCAAGGCTGGAATTAACATTGCGGATGCCCGGCAGGGGTGTCCTTTCATGGGTGACGCTGCATTTCAATTTGCAGCCGATCTGCTTTTTAGCACTTTCACTATTTTGGGGATAAACAGTGAAAATACAAACAAGGCTACCTAAAAGAACACCTTGGCGATCTGGCGTATTGAAAGGCCATTACTCTTTAATACAGCGAGGACGTCTCGCTCTTCCGGACTCAGATTTTTATAGGTTTTAGTCATAATATCAATAGCATACCGCGAATGCCCTAAAACCTGAAAGTGTTGCACTTACTTATTGAACTCGGGTTTCTAATTTCGAATTTCGAGCTCCGGATTTAGAGAGCCCTAAAAGGCATGATAGCAATCAAAACGAATAGTTTACCTTTTGAGTAGTTTGTCGATCAGCCCCTTCTTCTCCGGTTCCGGCAGCCCTAACTGTTTGCAAATTTCAGTCTCGAGCGTGTGTTGGTCGACGTCGGAGCCTTCAACCACGATTTCCTCACCCACCATGACCGCCGGAGCAACCGGCAAATCCAACTCAAAGTATTCATCCGTCATATAATCTGCATTGGGCTTTGAGGTGGTTTCGATTTCAAGCGCATACTTTTCGCCCAGACCGGGCATCATCTTTTTAAAGTGCTTTCACGGTTTGCCGTTAGGTTCGTTGAGAAAAAATCTGACTTTGAGCATGTTGACCTCCTCTCGCTGTCCCAAACATTGCATGCAATATTCAGGCTGGGATTTCGACTATTGACCTGCTGCGGATTTCGGCAATCCCGTTATGTGATTCAAAAACTGATCCGGCGGCATAAAGTCCACCAGGCGCAGGTCGAGACGTTCTTCGCCCTGCGCATTTAAAAACACGATAGTGGGAACGCCTTTGACATTGTAATCCTGCAGCAGGCGTTCATGCATAGGGTCGCCGCCCCGGGTGACATCCACCTTGACCAAGGTGAAATGGCGTTGTGCCTGCGCGACCACATCCGGGTGACGAAATGTAACGGTGTCCATTTCACGGCAGGGACTGCACCAGTCGGCCGAGAAATCGATCATCACCGGTCTGCGTGCGTGCTTTGCTTCCGCCAATAGTTGCTCCGAGTAGGGTTGCCAGTCGACGGCGGGACCTTGCTTCAGCCAGTTGCCGACGATTAAGGTGGCGATTACGACAGCTGCGATGGCTACACCGGACCTGATCCACTCAAAGGAACGAAACGTAGCCTTGGTCTTGTCGATCCAACCCAGATGGATCCCGGCTGAAAGCGCAATCAATGCCGGCAGGAGAAAGCCTGCCATTTCAGGCAGGACCGGTTTGATAAAATAGACCGCCATGCCGACCAGGACCCAGCCCATCAATTTGCGGACCCAAAGCATCCATTCACCCGAGCGGGGGAGCCGGCTGAGGTTCCCTGAAAAAACTGCCAGGCAGAAAAGCGGCAACCCCAGTCCGAGGCTCAGGGTAAAGAACACGATAAATCCCAGCCAGGGGCTGCCCATACTGGCCACCCAGGTCAGCAGGCCGAGCACGAAAGGGCCGATACAGGGTGCCGCCACCACCCCCATGGTCAGGCCCATGAACAGCGTGCCGAAATATCCGGCGTATGTTTTGGAAGCGGCCTGCATCAGACCGCTGGGCACCCGCAACTCCCACAAGCCGAAAAGACTCGCAGCCAAACCAATCAAGATCACGGCCACAAAGGTCAGCACCAGGGGGTTTTGCAGCAGGGCCCCCATCAGCGTGCCGGTGAGGGCGGCGACAACCCCCAGAATCGAGTTGGTGATGGATAACCCGCCGATGTAACAGAGCCCGTGGCCGATCAATTGGCGCCGATCGCTGCGTCCACCGAAGTAGGAGATCGTGACGGGAATCAGGGGATAGACACACGGCGTCAGGTTCAGGGCCATGCCGCCGGCGAAGATGCCCAACAGGGTCCAGATCATGGCCCACCCATACAGGACACCCGGTGCTTCCGGTTGACGGTCCAAGCCGGCCAGTCCCGCCGGTTTGACTTCCACCGGCAGGTTTCTTTGCTCCCACCCGGGAAACCCTAAAGGATCGCGATATACCTTTTTATAACCGAGCTGCACAGCTACCCGAGCTGCCGAGTCACTGCGGACTCATGTCAGGCCGGCTCAGTAGAAAACAATGGTGCGCTCCTTGTCTTCTCCCAGTAAGCGTTTCAGGTCCCCCTTTTTGCGCCACTCGGCCAGCCAGGTTGGTTCTATGGGGAAATTCACGGCCCCCTTGATGTGACCGGCCCGGTATTCCCATTCCTGGCGCGTGTCCACCAGCAGCAAGGAGGCCTGCGTTGCGCTGTACCGCTTCCACAAATCGTCGGTCGAAATAAGCTGATAGCCGCCCTTTTTGGCTTCGGCCGTCACATCCTCCCAGGTCGCTTCCCTGGGCGTCACCGCTCCATTGGTCCACCAGAGGGCCACCAATGTAATGACCACGGCCAAAAAAGCCAGGCGCGTTGTTCTTTTATTTGTCAAATCAGGTATTCCTTCCTAATAAAGCACTCTCTAAACAAAAATATTTAGAGGCTGTCTAAAATAGGATTTTGGTTCAAGGTCAAGGCGGACGTGAAAATCAAACCGGAGTAATACTGATAGTATTTCGAGGATTTGATATTTGCGCCCAACGCAGAGATTGATTCAAAAGTCATTTTTTAAACAGCCTCTAACCCGTTTCGACTGGGAACCCCAGCGCCCGCCAATCCTGAACGCCCTCCTCTAGCCGGATGGCATTGAACCCTTTTTCACGCAGGACTTCAACGGCCTTAACCGCCAGCACACAATAGGGACCGCGGCAATAGGCGACAATCTCCTGGTCGTCAGGCAGCTTGGCCAGGATCTTCTGGAGCTTTTCGAGCGGAACGGACAGTGCGCCGGGAATATGGCCTGCCTCGTATTCTTCGGCCGGGCGAACGTCCAGCACGGTGACATCGCCGGCGGCCACCCGTTTCAACAGGTCATCCCGGTTGACCGGCTCCATGCCCTGTTTACCCTCTAAAAAGCGGCGCTTGATCATATCCACTTCGGCCAGCCGTTTTTCGGCCAGCAGGCGCATGGACCGGAAAAACTCGCAGACCATTTCATCGGCGAGGCGGTATTTCACGTAGAGGCCCTCTTTTTCAGCCTCGATAAAACGGGCTGTTTTGAGCGTCTGCAAGTGTTGGGAGGTATTGGCAACGGTCAACCCGGTTTCCTTTGAGAGGGTCTCAACGGTTTTTTCACCCTGGCAAATAAGGTCTAGCAATTCCAACCGTTTAGGGCTCGACACGGCTTTGCCGATCCTTGCGAATTGCTCATAAATGGCATCTTTGAATTGTCGGCCTGGACTTTTCATGGCATTACCTCTTCAATTACTCAATTAATTAATTGAATAATGGATATATTGAGCATATTCATTTGTCAACCGTCTTTCAATGGATTGTTAGGTGTGGATGGACCTGATCGGCGAGCGCATACCCCGTAGCTTGTTAGAGCGCAGCGAAAATCCCGCCTGCCGGTGCCGCGGGATACATTTAAAGAGCAGGGGCGGTATTAGAATACCGGGGAGATAAATATTTTTCTATAAATTTCAGTTGGTTGTCGTGGAGATCACCTAAATTGTCCTATCGATATCTTCGGCGCTTATCTTTTTTCGTTCTGATCGGTTTGTCAGCTACGGCGGCATTGATGTCAACAATACTTTTATTGAGATAATTCTTCGTCTTATATCTGGTGATACACATCAGTTTTTTCGTTATATTGCCTACCCGATCAACCTGCTCTTTGATTTTTTTTATGCTTTTGTGTTGGAATTTATTCTCCGGCAGGTCCATTAACAAGAGTTCTGAATATCCCGAAATAGCCATCAGAGGTTGGTTGAGTTCATGGCAGATGGCGCCGGCCATCTCAAGCACACCCTGCATTTTCTCCTTTTCCGCCAGGGTCTTCCGTAACTCAATAACGCGGCGACCTACGTCGATTCGGGCACGCAACTCGTCGTAATCATGAGGTTTTACAATGTAATCGTCGGCGCCTGCATTCAGCCCTCTGATGATATCCTTCTTATCGTTCTTGGCGGTTAACAGGATCACATACGTTGCAACGGCTGTGTCGATCTGTCGCAACCGACGGCAAATCTCAATGCCATCCATACCCGGCATCATCCAGTCCAGGATAGCCAGCTTGGGAGTATCATCCGCTTTCAGTTTTTCCCATGCTTCGATCCCATCCGCAACGGGTACAATCTCGTGTCCCCATTTGGATAGGGTGCGCTCTAAAATGAAGCGAGAAGTAGAATTGTCTTCAGCAACCAATATTCTCATCGCGAGGGTAATCCTGAATTTGAATGTGGCGATCTAGCGCCAAACTTTCTGTCTATAATGACATGTATATGATTCTTGCCTTATGTAAATTGATATCGACATTGCTGAATAAAACTTTAGGTTTTAAGAGAATCGGGGCGGTGTGCGGATAAATTTAAAAGAATATCAATTATTTGCATTGACCCGCCAGCGGACATCTTTACTGTGAATCTGGTCTTTCTTAAGGTGCTGATCAAGACCCGACTCTATAGCGACCCTCCCTTGCCGATTACTTTCGGCATCAGGCAAGCCCGGCTTTCAGGTTAAAAATTCGGCTCGGAGATGCTGCAAGCACTTCATTTCACCTAAAAAATGCTTATGTATTGGGTATTGCTCGTTAATTAGAAATGTGCATTGCATCCACGCTTCACCGTGCACGCTCTGTATCAATAATCGATGAAAAGGTTGTCGAATCATGGAAACACAACCCAATACCATAAAGGATTACCGCATTCATACCAGCCTGATCGAAGAAACAATCAAAGCCAAAGAGCGGAAAAAGCGCCTGTTTCGAAGTGATCTTGTCGCTGAGGGTAAACGCAAGGAAAGGCTGGTCACCGATTCTCCGAACCAGTATGAAATTAAGTATCTTTTGGGGCCCAATCTGGCGATTATCGTAAAGAGACTGCTGCCCATAGAGGATCTTGACCGGCTGTATTCTTTAAACATCCTTAAGATCTCGCAAGTTGAGAAATACAGCCAGCTCATTGGTGTGGGGGCGGGATTCGATTTACAAGATGGGCAAGTCATCGATCAGCACTTTCTAGACGAACTTACGATTCTCTACAATGCCGACAAACTGGACATGATCACCAAGTTTCAATTCTTTTATGACAATTCCGCACAACTGTCTTACGCGCGAAATTTTAATTTGACCCAGGTTGAATGCCGAAACGACAACTGTCGGACACGGATGGGTAATTACAATCCGGCCTATATCTACAATTTGCTTCTCGATCTGCTGCAGAAAGAAAAAAAGGCCAAAAACTACTACCGCTGGCGCAAAGGCCTGGGGTTTGGCTTTAATAAGCAAACGGTTTGATAATTCGGGGTCGATACAGGAATGATTCCGCCTACTGCGCTCAGGGCGATCCCGCCAAGACCGAATCATTGATCTCCAGCCAGGTCGAGAACACAAGATTCTCGCGCAGAGGCGCAGAGGCGCTGAGAAGAGCAAAAGCCGAATTTAGTGCGCTTGCGCGCAAAAACCATTTCAAACCTCAGACTGCAATAGCCCTTTTGGTTTTAATCCCGCGCAGCGGGAAAATATTCGTGGTCTACTCTGCGCCTCTGCGCCTCTGCGCGATGCACGGTTTTGTCATTGTGTTTTCGGGGAGCGTTCAATCAACCACGCCCTGCCACTTATAGGACCCATCTTCTTGAACGACACGCAAGTTGCCGGGCAAACCGAGATCACCCAGGGTGCTGCCCTCGATATAGCCTTGCACCCGATAGGCGGCGCTATTGCGCTGCACGCCGGTGATGTGCAGGCGCCTATCAGAACGTCCCTGGAAAAATGGTCGGATACGCTGGGCGATCAGTTCCTGCCCATCTCCGTCTGACTTGGAAGTTTCTGCAAAACAATTTTTTCCAAAGAATGAAGATTCACCCGTCAGGGAACCGGCGCAGTCCTCCAAAAACCGGCTCAGTTCATCACTCAGTTCCGCATCGAAATAGTCATCCCTGTCCAGCAGGTCGGCCTTTTCCGGCAACCCGAGCCATCGCCAGCGACCTTTCAGTTTAATCAGATTCTCCAGTGGGTAGACCCCTTGCGGGCCGGCGTACGTCCGGTGGGCAAATTTCAATTTGCCGCGCAGGTAGGCCCTGTTCTTTTCGATACGCAACTTGGTGATGTGAATGTACTCCAGGGGGGGCGGACTGCCGGTAAACATCAGGCGGGAGGGGGAGGCAAACATATCCCGGTGGTGGTTGTACGCCCGGGCATAGTTTTCAATGATGCGGTCAGTGTCTTTACTGATGATGTCCAGCGCAAATTGATCGAAGAAATTCAGGATGTCCCGCGGAACAGCCACGGAGAGAACGTAATTGGGCTCAAATATGTAGGTGTTGTCCGCCGCCACATTTTCTGAATCCGGTTCCGGCCCGGCCGCCAGGTCCTCTTTGTCCGACGGTTCCAGAACAGCCGCCACAACCAGCTCCAGCAGCCTGTCGCGCCCGGTATCTTTTGGCAATGGAAAACGGCTTGTCGACGTCACGGCCAAGACGACCTGCGCAGCCGGCACCAGGATGAGATATTGCCCGCCATCACCGCGCACCACCAGACACTTATGTTCCGCGATGGTTGTCTTGACCCAGCTGCCCGCCGGGATGTCATCGAGCTCAGCGTGAGAGGCCCTGGCAAACAACCGGCGAACCCATTGTTTGGAAACAACCTGTTTGCCCTCCCAGGCCCCTTCCCGGGCCAGCAGGTAGCCTATCTTGGCCAGATCGAGGGCCTTGAGTTGAAAGCCAACCAGTGCGTCCTTGGACAGCTCTGTTTCATTGGCTCCATTGGTCGCAATACCCAGCGGTTGGAAGAGATATCGGGAAGCGAAATGAAAGACATTCCTGCCGGAAACCTTTTCGATCACCTGGCTCAACAAAAACGCAGCGGCAAAGTTCAGCGCGGGCTGGGAATGTGTCCGTTGCCGGGAAATGACGCGCAGACCGGCCTCGATCCGGTCCCCGGCGTAAAACAATTCCCAGTAGTTCGGGTTGTCGGAACCCCACAGCAAAGGCGCCTGGGCCCACAACAGGTGGTTCAGGGTCAATGGTTCGGCATCATCGTATTGGATCTGTCGCATCTGTTTGGGGAAGAAAGCCGACAGGGGCTGCTCAGGCCCCTGGATCAGCTTTTGGTCGATGGCGATGCCGATCAACACCTGGAGGAGGGGCAGGTTCAAAGCGTGCAGGTAGTCCGTCTCCTGGGGCCCGCCTTGCCAGTAGTATTTTTCGACGACCGTTTTACCGTTGCGCAGCATCAGCAGGCTGCGCGCCGTGGGCAGCCGCGTGTCCACGTAATCGAGCGCCTTGGCCAGCCGCTCCGGATCGATGTGCTGCGTTTCCGGTTGGGCCGGATTCCATTGCTTCTGATCAAGATAAAATGTCTTTTGGGCGAAAAACGCAATGCAGGCCCACACCACCAACCCAATGACCGCAAGGCTCACCAGGTAAACGGCCCCCAACTTGAGGATTTTTTTAATGGATATCATGCGTTCTGCGCCTTCTGCATGCCAATTTGTTCCCGGGGCTTTGTCTTCTCAACTCCGTAATAGATCCTCAGCAACGCCGGTGCGAGCAGGACATCGGCCAGGAACGCCACGAGCAGGGCAATTCCCATCACCAGGCCGAAATCAGCGACCACTTTCAGATTGCTGAACAGCCGCATCCAGAAACTGGCCACCAGCACCATGGTGGTGGCCAGCAGGGCCCGGCCGGCCGACCCCAATGTTTCGCGTACCGCAAAGCTGATATCGCCGGTTTGCAGGTAGTACCGGCGGAAGTTATGGAAAAAATGGATGGTGTCGTCCACCGCTAGGCCAATGGCGATACTGCCGCCGATCAGGTTGTAAGTATTGAGCGGGATTTTTAGAAAACCCATGACGCCCAGACCGATGACAATGGGAAACAGGTTGGGGATCATGGCCAACAGCCCCAGCCGCACGTCTCCGATGGCCACGACCATCAATATAGTAATCAGCACAAAGCCCGTTCCGTAACCGACGGCCAGGCTGGTCATCATCGCATCGAGAATGCCGGAGTTGATGGCGGCCACCCCGGTGACCGCCACTTTGGCACCGGAGCCGAACAGCGCTGCCGCAAATTTTTTCACCCGGTTAACGAAATCCACATCATTGGCCGCATCCCGCCAGTACATCATGGCGGTCAGGCGCCCCATGCTCATATCCGCATCCGTATATTTTTGTAGCGTTTCGGGAACCAGGCGATTGAGGTGGTCGAATTGCTCTGTCAGGACCTCTCGGTCCGTGGGCAGCTTGCACGCATCGTGGCCTTTGAGCCGGGGGTCACAGGCAACCTCCTTGATGAGATCGGCCGTCGAGCGGGTCCGCCCCACGAACGGCCGGACATAATCATCGGTCTTGGCCCGCATGTAGATATCCAGCCGCTCGAAAGCCTCCAGCAGGCCGTGGTCGATGATGCCCTTTTCCCGTTGTGTATCGATCATCACTTCCAGGGCCCGGAAACCGCCGGTTTCTCTTTCAATAAACCGGACCTGTCGCATGAAACGGGAAGCCCGCTCAAAATAGTGCAGTTCGTTGTGCGAAAAATGCAGCCGGGGAAGATTGATGCCCGCCAGAATGGTAACCACCAGGAACACATAAAAAACAGGGCGGGGCCGGGAGATCCCGAGGCGGCCCAGCGCTTGCAGGGAGCGGTTGAAAATGGAAGCCTTGTAGTTTGCTTCTCCCTGTTTTACCCCCTCCACCACCTGCAGGATCGAGAGAATTGCGGGCAGGGAGAAGAGGGTGAAGACCAGGATGGCGAGAATACCGATGATCGTGAAGTTCACCAGGTCCGCAATGGGGGCAATGTTGGAAAATGAAAATGACATCAACCCTGCTACCGTTGTCAGGCTGGTCATGGTAATCGGGAAACCGGAGTGATGCATGGTGGCGATAATGCCGCGGAACTTACCAACCCGGTTCTGGAACTTGTAAAAAACAACCAGGAAATGAATGGGTGCGGTCAGGCCGATGGACATGATGATGGAGGGCAGCATGGACGACGTATTGCTGAAACGCACCGACAACAGCGCCATCATTCCCAAGGCCACCAGCAGGCCCAGGATGGTCGTGATCTGGGGAAAAAAGGCGCCCGAGCCCCGACCGAACACGATCGGCATGAGCAGCAGCGGAACAAAGAGGATCGTCAGACACATCTTGATCATGTTGGCGCGAACCATCGGTTCCACATGATATTGGTAGACCGGCGTTCCGCTGAAGGCGATCCGGAAATCATGGTCCTGGTACTGCTTGATGACGGCCTCCACGAAAGCGATGACGGCAATATTCTCTACCTGGGATATGGACTGCTGTTCTCCGGAATGCGGCGGGCTGACTGCCCCGGGGACACCCCGCGCATAGTCTCGCAAGCGCTTACCATCGGGCGTCAACGCCGAGACCGCCTGCGTTTTGATGACGACCATGGCATGCTTGCCGTCCGGGGTGAAATACTGGTTTTTGAACCCGGGATAGGCCAGACCGCGTTTTCTGAACTGTATAGATTCTTCATCTGTCCGCGGGAGGGTATCGAGAAAGCGGCCGGCCCGCACACCGCTGTCAGTGGACTCGATATAGGGGGCATTGGCCAGCGAGCGGACCTCTTTGAGCAGTGGGACCGATTTCTCCAGATCTGCATGCAGCCACTTGAGCTTGGAAAGGAATTCACCACTGAAGATGTTGCCGGACGAGACCAGCAGCACGATATTCTCGTCACGTCCGAATTGACCGCGAAACCACTGGTAGTCGGTCAGCAGCTTATCGTCCCGCGAGAACAGGGTCTCCACCGAGGTGGCAATACTCAGCTTGGGCAGCTGGGTAATGGCTGCTCCGGCCAGCACCACCGTCAGCAATAAAATAGCCAAACGGCAGCGAATGACCCAGATGCCTAAATGCTTAAACCCCTTTTCTATCTTTTTCTTATAATCATACATCTGATTTTATTGTTCGGTAATCTACGAAGTTCCAGTTAAGGTGTTTTGACATGAAAAGTGCTGTAATTCGAAATCGAAATCGGTATCGGGATCGGTTTTTATGGGTTTGTGTCTTTCTTTCCCAGGCTGGCAATCGCCACAGATGTAAAAAACACAACAGCCGATTTCGATCCCGATCCCGATTTCGATAGAACCAATCAGTTCACGGCCCCATGGTTGAACATATCTGGATCGCCGCATGTTCTGGAAGCGATTAAATCGCCCCTTAGATAGCTTGCGTTTAATAGAGAACCGCGTTTCATTGTGCGAATGCCGTTTTGGAGGGTAAAAGATATGTATACAAATAACACCCATATGGTCACATTGTCAACACTATTGAGGATAAATATGCCCTAAAGGGTGCTCCCTCCTAATAGCCAAAAGCCAACAGCTAACGGTAATAATCCACCTCATTGACTTTCCAATATGGATACTTTAAAAAAATGAAAACTAACGAGAACCGATCTCAAAAACGGATTTTGGTTCAAGGTCCCGTCTTCGCTCTATGAGCTACGCCGGGCAAGCAAGGTTTCCAACAGAGTTTATCAGCCATAGCTTCAGCGTAGGCTGGAGATTGGGCCAAAAGGCTTTTTTGAGATTGGTTCTAACAATACAGAGGATCATTTATGTCACCCCTAACAACGCTAATCGTTAATTGGATAGTTCTAACCATTGGTCTGGGGATCTGGTGTGGAGGGTGGACCCTTTACGGTAGACGGGCCAAAAAACAAGATAAGATGGGTGCCCTCAATCTCGCCTGGATCATGGGGGGCATGCCGGCTCTGCTGGCGGTCTACCGGTACATCTATTACATCATGGTGTTTACCGAAAGCGCCAAGAAAACGATACATTAAACCTGGGTTTAACTAATTTCGGAATTTTCTCAAGGCGAACGCCGCAACCACGAAATACGAAATTCTAAACAAATTCTAATTTCAAATGATCGAATGACAAAAATAGAGGCTTACCTATTGTAATGACAGGTTTTGTTTGCTTCTTTTGGTCATTGTGATTTGCCTTTCTTTGTTTGCGGCGTGAGCCTTGAGAACATTCCGGATTTTTTCAAGTTCCTCAGTCAGTGTCAAATTCGATAATCTCCGGAAACACACACTCCTCCAAATTATTGGCCTTCAGTTTGGCTCTCTTTTTGAACAAGCCGGGTGCAGCTGAAGGCTTTGTGTACACCCATTCAACTACCTTGAAGTCTTTGGGTCCCTGCCAGACCGCATGGATGAGAATGCCTGAATAGGCATTGTCCTTTTTGACCCACAGGATCACGGAAAACAAATCGACCCCGTCCATGTCAAGGCGCTTTGTACTGTAAACGACCGGTTTGCCGTCGAACAAATCTTCATAGGAGCGCACGAACACCTCCACATCATCGCGCATGTTACGGTACAATTCATCGTCGTCGGGTTCGTTTTCCGGGGATCTTGCTTCGATGATCGACGCCTGTTCAAAAAACGCCTTTATTTCCTCCCAGCGGTGCAGGGATAATTCCCGGGTCAGCTTTTCATAATCCTTCTCCCGCGCAGAAGTGATAACCGAATGCATGAATTCCGACCATGGATCCTTTGGTTTCGTGGCACAACCCGATAATATGCCAAAGACCAAGAGCAGAATCGTTGATTTTATGATGGTCAGTTTGAAAAACATAATAAAATTGATACATCCATCAAATTACAAAGTTGCATTCCATTGAAAAATATCCATACCACTAAGATTGTATCGCGTCACAAAATCAATAGGTATCGTTGATTTCAATATTAAGAATTACCAAATCGGATTGTACTGATTTTAAAGCCTAATTTAACTTGACTAACGGTCTTGAATAATAGAAAATCCATACCCAACACCCCTTTCCCGATGGCTATTAAGTTTCATCCATCCATACACTAATTTAAGTCTTATATAAAATATCGTAATGCGGTTCTCTAAAAAACTCCAGTAGTGCCGATCTGTGACCGTATCTGTCACAGACGGCGGTTATAATGGCCTCATAACCTTAAAAAGGAGGCCGCTATGACAACATTTACGATCACAG
>Ga0126331_1000054_pt1 | contig 47899 bp, 41 predicted proteins | sample InaspJWI98metaG_FD_96379 | JGI IMG/M metagenome (GOLD analysis project Ga0126331, IMG submission 96379) | Marine gutless worms symbiont microbial communities from Oahu, Hawaii - Inanidrilus sp. 2 OAHU.JWI-98 metaG | ecosystem: Host-associated > Annelida > Digestive system > Unclassified | place... | reverse complement strand
GATGGTTTAATATCTTCTTTGGCTGCTCTTTGCGGCTTGGGATAATGAAGAGCCGTTTCATGTGTTGGTACACATACAGTATTTTCAAATAACATACGCTTTTTTGCATAAAAAAAATAATATAGCGGTTGTCACAAACTACTTTTACTTGGAAAAGTTATAAGAACCCCCTTATTTTGTAATGGTTCAAACGGAACGTATTTATGACAACCGCTATAGACAGCATTTTAAAGTGTTAGCGAAACCGGAATAGGTTGTATACCTAACATTGCGGGTTATGCGAGTATATTACGAATTGCCAGATATGTTAAGACCATCGAGGGAATCAACCCGATGATGCCGAAGACAACCGGTCGTTGAAACACCAGTGTATCAACATCCTCATAAGAACGATCGAGCTTATCCGCCATCGACTGGGTGGAAAACCAGGTGTTCATGCGTCTCTCGATAATTCGCAGCTGGTCGGGGCTGAAAAGCAGGATGGAGCCGATAATTATACCTATGATTCCTGTAAATTTACCGAACAATGCCATGGCGCCGACAATAACTTCGGATGTGTCCGGATAATTATTGTAACCGGCGCTCAAGTTCGCAACACTTTTAACATCCAGCCGGTAATAGAGAAAAATAAGGATAATTGCATAGCCGATAATAAAAACAGTGCCGGTAATGATGTTGTGTCCGTAAAACAGGCCTTCGGTGCGGATTTCTTTGTCAGCAACATTCTTTATCTTTGTGTCCACATCCACAGAGCGGTTTAATTTTTCGCTGAGCGATCTGAAAAGCCGGGGGGCAAGCAACAACAGCAGCGACAGCACGACACCCAGTAAACCGGCAACCAAGGTGAAAACTTCAACCGTCTGCAAACATATATCCCAAATAGTGTCCATTTTATAAACTCCTGAATTTATTTTGATTTGTATCGACGACCCAGTCTCGCGTCAATGTCAAGCAGCCATGTGTTATCAGAAATTTCAAGCGACCCCGCCCACATTCAAATTATCCGTTGGCGGATTGATCCAGATCGATTATTTTTTGCCCCGGCACATAATCTTTGGTCTTGTATTCGGTAATGCTCAGTAATTTCTGGGCCAGATCCGCCAGCCTCTTTGTCTGCGTTCTAATTTCATCTATCTTTTTAAAAAGTGGGCTGTCCTCAAAAATTTCCATCATCATCAATTCATAACACCCGGTGATTATTTGCAGCGGTTGACTCAACTCGTGGGCCACCGCACCGGCCGTTTCCAAGACGCCCTCCAGTTTTTCACCTTCACGCAGCACTTTTTCCGCTTTTTTACGCTCTGTAATTTCAAGAGCGGCAATGGTGACGCCCTCTGAGAGGTTGCCGGAATCAATGGGGGTAGAACTTAATATAACATCGATAATTTCACCGTCTTTTCGCCGCCAGCGAGTCTCAACAGTGCCGAGCCCCTTTTCCCTGATCTGCATATTTATTTCACCGTCGACCCGTTGATGCTCCACTTCATCGGGGTAGAGCGCCCTGGCATTCTGATCCATAAGCAGTTCAGGGGAATATCCCAGCATCTGTGCCAGGCGCTGGTTGACTTGCCTGATTTTCTGATCGGCAATAACACCGATTCCCGTCGGCGTAGCCTTTAGGATACTGCGCAGCTTCGCCTCGCTTTCTGCCAGAGCTCTATTCGTTGCTTCGGCAGTTTTTTTGGCAAGATCCAGTTTTTCTTTTTCGGCAACAAGTGCATGGTGTTCATCGGCCATTCCATCCTGAAAACTCTGCCGCGCAGATTCATAGATATAGGTCAGCGCAACCACGAGAAGGTATGAAACAATAAACCGTATTTCGAACTGCGGCCGGTACGAATAGACTGCAAGCACTGTCCCGGGTATATGCAACAAAATAAAGCTTAACACAATCAGGCCGACGCTCCATAAAAATCCCTCTTTTTTGCCGAGCATAAAAAAGGCAACGAGGGGATAAATATAAAGCCACAGAACTCTTGAACCCTGCGGCCCGCCTTTGACCAAAAGAAACAGGAACAAAGAACCTAGCAAAAAGCCGTTGAAGCGGTATAGTTGTTGGCCTTTCACCATAAACCGCAGGCAAACGAGGCTGAGTATCAGACCGGCCCCTGTCAGCAAATCAAAAATTCCTTCTCCGTAATCACCATCGGCAAGATGCGTTGCAGCAAAGGCAATTAGAACGATAATCCCCGGCAGCACTAAAATTGCATACAGGCGTCTTTTGCGCTCTTCCTCAAATCCGATATCGGGGCGATTCGAAAACCAATAATATGAGGTGAAAATTTTTTTTAATGCTCTGTTATTATTCATATTTTAATCTAAGTTCATCTTGCTGCATCACCGGGGGCAGTTGTCTTAATGATCGGCCTTTTTAGCCAAAACTTGATGGGTATCGGAAAACAACTGCACTTGACTCGCCCGATACCGCAAAACGTACCGCTTCGGCCTTCTTTGCTTGACACTGTTGGGTGGTTTTTCTATAGTCCTGCCCCAGATTAACAGTCCGTGATAGTAACCTATACAAATCTGGAGAAAAATTTATGGAAAAACCGCTTGATCACTACTGGAAGATCCGCCTGGATGATGCAAAAAATGAACTGGAAACAAATAACTTTGACGTATACCTCGTGGATAACACTGAAGAAGCAAAAAATTTGGTGATAGAAACGCTGATGCCCGATTTGAAGCCGACAAGTATATCCTGGGGGGGATCACAGACTGTTGTCGCAAGCGGGCTGTATGGCGAACTGAAGGATCGCCGTGACCTGGAAGTTCTGGATACGTATGACCCGACAATACCACCGGAGGAAATGATTGAGCGTCGCCGACAGTCACTGCTGGTTGATCTGTTTATCACCAGCACCAATGCTGTCACCGAATCCGGACAACTGGTCAACTTGGATATGATCGGCAATCGAATCGGCGGCATAACCTTCGGCCCCAAAAATGTCATCATACTTGTTGGAAGAAACAAAATCGTAGCCGATTTGAAAGAAGCCATATTCAGGGTAAAAAATTACGTAGCCCCGGCCAATGCCATGCGCTTGGATAAGAAAACGCCTTGTGTGAAAACCGCATACTGTGAAGAGTGCAAAAGCCCCGATCGAATCTGCAACACTTGGACCATTACCGAGAAATCCTTTCCCAAAGGCCGAGTGAAAGTGGTGCTGATAAACCAGGACCTCGGTTTTTAGTGCCTATTTATTGAAATCACATCATATTTGCGAAGGATTTATCTAACACAATATTGTCGCCACCGTGACACGAAGTTTAATCATGAAATTAAAAGATATCGGAGAATTCGGCTTCATCGATAAAATAAGCCGGGGTTGTTTGATCCGGCCGGATAATATCGTGCAGGCGATCGGTGACGATGCGGCCGCCTTTAAAGTGGAAGCGGATAAATTAATGCTGGTGACGACAGACCTGTTGATAGAACGTGTTCACTTTCTCAGGGATGCCACTTCCGGATTTAACCTCGGCTACAAATCTCTGGCCGTGAATTTAAGCGATATTGCTGCAATGGGAGGCATTGCCCGGGAGGCATTTGTCGGTATTGCCGTACCCGCAGATTGCCCGATCGAATATCTGGAAGATCTGTATCAGGGTATGAAAAGCCTGGCAGCGGAATTCAGTGTGAATATTCTCGGTGGGGATACGGTCAACTCAAAAACCGACCTGATCATCAACATCACCGTAACCGGAACAGTTGAAAATTCCGCAATTCTCTTGAGAAATACGGCACAGGTCGGGGACGTCATTTATTCCACCGGCTTTCTGGGCGACAGCCGGGCCGGATTGCACATGATTCTCAACGAGATCGCTGTCGATTCTTTGGCCCTCAAAAGCCTGTTCAAGGCCCATATTTTGCCGAGACCGTATTTGCAGGAATGCCGCTTTCTGGCAGCCCATGAAAAGGTACACGCGGCCATTGACGTCAGCGACGGACTCAGTTCGGACCTGGGCCATATTGTAAACGAAAGCCGGGTCGGCGCCAAACTCTATGCCAGCAAGATTCCTATATCACGGCAATTAAAGGCATTTTGCGCGCGGTTTGAGTTTGACGCCATCGAATTTGCTCTCGCCGGTGGTGAGGATTACACGCTGCTGTGCACTGTTGCCCCTGATTGGGCCGAAAAAATAGCCGATGAGTATGCTGATACATTTCACCGACCCCTTTTTCCAGTCGGTGAAATTACAGATACCGGTAAAATTGAACTGATCGGTGCGGATAATAAAATCCAAACAATTATACCGACCGGTTGGAATCACTTCGGCGCCAGCTAGCATCAACTTCTAAGAAAGTGGGAGTCAGGATGCAGGATACAGGATACAGGATTCAGGATTCAGGATTCAGGATACATTAGGCCGGATGCGGGATGCAGGATGTAATGGCATGATACAGGATGCAAGATTCAAGATACAAGACAATAGATTGATGGTGCCGTTCTCAGTGCCGGGCGTTGACTTTTAATTTCATGAATCAGCAGCAGGCAGCAGCGCTTTTTCCTTTGATCCAGGTTTGGATGATATATGCGGCGCAACCGACGCCCGGTGTGACGCTGATTGCATTGTCCGGACAGTTGGTCGCACAGGCGCCGCACTCCATGCAGCCGTCATGATCCGCAATTTTAGCTTTCTTCTGCTCCAACTTGATCACCCCATGCGGACATACCAAGGTACATGCACCGCATCCGGTGCAGGCCGGCCTGTCCAGTTTCAATGTGGAAACACCGGGTAAATGTCTGAATTCTTTCATGCTTAAAACCTGAGGACGATCATTATAGTGGTTGCAAAAATGATGTTCCGTTATTCAGGGTTGGCCTATCAGCTAAGATTCCATTTATTGGATGCTTGATGCCAGATTCAAGGTACCAGATACCGGATCACGGTGTCGCTTTTTCTTTATATAAGAGCATAAATAATCGTTTGTAATTTGAACCCTGAGTCTTCAGTTTGCCTCAAACCGAACGAAATTTCGATAATCGCTATATAATAGATATTTGAAAATTATCGTACCGAATCCGATTAAACCGGTCAAACGGGTCAAACCCTGCCGCAGCATGACAAGCGCTGCTCAATCCTGCAAAGCGGGACAGGCACGGCTCAATCCCGCCAATCGGCTACCGGGCTAAACCGGCTCAATCCCGCCACGGCGGGACAGGCCGGGCACAATCCCGCCACGGCGGGACAGGCCGGGCACAACGGGCAAACCGGCCAACCCCTTCTACATGAACCCCGCGGTTACCCACAGCATTACTGTCACCAGAATGGCGCCAGCCTGAAACGGTATAGCCCGACGCATCTCTTTTTCAACTCCGGAAGGTGAAGTAAAAGGCGTTGCACCGGTAAAATTCATGGCCAGATAAGAGCCGACCGACGCGCTGCATAACAAAAGTGCCGTCGCTTCCCAAATATCCGCCATGTGCCATAAAAACCCGACGATAACGAGGCCGGAAATCAATCCGGTTACGGTTCCTTTTAAGGAAAAGGACCGCATGGGGATTACGGGCAACAGCGCCGGCGCGGCAACCGCACCGGCAAAAATACCGGCCACACAGGCTGCGGCCAGCATCAGCCCCCTGATCCAGGCTGTTTTGATGGAAAAGATATCGGGTCCGAGCCCGGATAAAAGAAAAATCACCACCAGTATCCAAAGTAGATACTTGGGTATAAATGCAAGTTCCACCGGAATAAGAACCAGCCGTTCCGTCAGAGAAAACGTGACCCGCCGCATATCATCGGTGGCTATCTTTCCCGTATCCAGAAAGTGCTTCAGGTCCCCGGCTTTCACGGGTCCCCACAGCACTTTAAAGCCGCACTCATTTTTAACCTGATGCGCTGCTACGCCGGTGGCGGAAAGTTGTGGCAAAATAAGCCGGCGGTGTTCTACGATCTTTTCCAGGCCGACAATTTTGACCCGTCGAACGATCTCGGCGGTGGAAAAGGTTCCCTTTCCGGCGGCACACCAAACATTGATACCGCGTGTATCCAGCACCAGAATCCAGGCATCCAGCGGCTCCAACGCTCTGCGCAGAGTATCAAACGACAGTTTGTAATTGGCCGTAACCAGCACCGGTGATGCCGGTCCGGGATTTCCCACGCAATACAGTCCCGGAGCAACCATGTACTTGTTGCGGGCAAAACCCGAGCGTACTTTGACCGTGCCCCAAGTATCTCGTGACGTCAGGGCAGTTTTCACGCGCGGAACATCGCCGGCGGGGGTTTGCACAAAATCTTCGACGAAATGCCTGACCATATAGCCGGGACGTTCATAAGGTCTGCTTTCCGGCCCGGGGGATGGGCCGCAGCACACCGCCTCGCAAGCTGCTGCATTCGTCGGCAATCCGGCATTCGCATCTGCACCTGCAGAAGCCGCTGACGCTCAATCTCTTTTGGCCATCGAGCCGGTCTCGCAGCAATCCTCAATTGGACCCAATTTCTCTTCACAACATAAATGTTGATTGTCTTTCTCGTTCACCCCATTTTCCTTTTTAGGCCCTATTTATTGAAATCACATCCTGTATGCATAGGATTTATCGTACATCGACGATAAAAGATAAATCCGTGCAGGTCAACCGGAAAAGGCGTCTGGATTTAAGCCCAAGCCCTAAAAAAGTGTTGACAGCAACAACAATTACTCTGTATGAACATCTAACGCACATAAGAGGTTAACAACAGTGGATCACAATAGCATTACATATGTATATTTTAACTCGGGACGCTTCTTTTTTAGCTTTAGAAGCGTCCATCCGGATGTCTGACGCTTATAATTAAACGTTAAAACCCCGGGTGGACCTAACAGGCCGCTCGGGGTTTTTTGATGACCAAAAACCCTGGGAGGAACAATCTCAGGGTTTTTTTTTATCGGTTGAGCCGGTTTAGCCCGTTGAGCCGGTTTGGCCCGCTGGGCTGGTTAGCCCGTTTGTCAGTTGCGCACGTTATTATGTTGCAGATGTCCTAATTGGGGCGAACCGGAATCGGAAACCGGTTTGTTATAACACAAGGTAAGGAAGAAGTATCTTTGTGTCCTTCGTGCCTTGTTGTTAAAAAATTTTACAAAAAAAACCAAGGAATACCTAGTTAAAAAACGAGCCCTATAAATCGGAAAGCCGGCTCAACCAGCCCAACCGGCCCAAACGGCCTAACCAGCTCAACCGGCTCAACCGGCCCATCCGGCTCAACGGGCTCAACCGGCCCAACCGGCCCAACCGGCCCAACGGGCCCAACGGGCCATTGGAGGTAACCATGAAGCTCAAACAAATTTGCGTGCCGATTGAAAATTCCCATGACAGACTCACTAAATTCACCAGAGCTTTAGGGGAGCGAGGGATCTACCTCAAAGCCTTCAACCTGGTGGACACAGGAGATCTGGGCGAATTCCGGTTCCTCGTCTCCGATGTTGAAATCGCACGGCACGTTTTAATGCAAAAACACATCCCGGCCCGGATAGATGATGTCGTTGCCGTGGAATTAGACAACAGATCCGGACAGCTTTCAAACGTACTGGATGATTTAAGGCAGGCCGGAATTCAGGTTAAATACGCCTATCCTTCAGCGGGGATTGTATCAGGCAGGGAAATTATTATTTTCTGTTTCAGCGATAATGATAAGGCGATCGAAGTTCTAATGGAAAAACAAGCCCGTCTTTTAGATAATGAGGCATTGGGCGTGTTTGATACGGCGGCCTGAAAAACCGGTGGCGCGTTGAAACCGAATTTCAGCATTCAAATATAAGTGACCTGCGCCACCACACAAATGAGGAAAAATGCCATGAAAAGTATTAAGCTAGCATCGAGGGAATCAGCGCAAACGACCATCGTCAAAGTGGACGGTGTTCAAATCGGACGCGATTTTACCGTGATTGCCGGACCATGCAGTGTCGAAAGTGAAAAGCAAACCATCGAAACCGCCAGGTCGGTAAAGGCGGCCGGAGCGGATTTGCTCCGCGGCGGTGCCTTTAAACCCAGAACGTCACCGTATGCTTTTCAGGGTCTCGGTCTTCACGGCCTGAAGATCCTGGAAAAAGCTAAACGGGAAACCGGGCTGCCGATAGTTACCGAGGTTCTGGATCCCCGGGATGTCTCCTGGGTGTCTGAATTTGCAGATGTACTGCAAATCGGCACACGCAACATGCAGAACTATTCCTTGCTGAAGGAAGTCGGCCGGGCGGCCCGCCCGGTGCTCCTCAAGCGGGGTATGTACTCCACTCTGGAGGAGTGGCTGAACTGTGCCGAGTATATTCTCAGTGAAGGCAATCCGGAAGTGATTCTGTGTGAGCGCGGCATTCGGACTTTCGAAAAGTATACGCGCAACACGCTGGACCTGAGCGCCGTTCCGGCAATCAAAGAGCTGACCCACCTTCCCATAGTTATCGATCCTACGCACAGTACCGGACGCATCAGCCTGATTGGCCCGATGTGCATGGCCGCGGCAGCGGCCGGTGCGGATGGGTTGATGGTCGAGGTACACTATAAACCCCAGGAAGCCCTGTGCGATGCGGACCAGGCGCTTACGCCGGGTATGTTCTCCGACATGATGCGGCGTCTGCGTCCGCTAAAAACATTTCTGGATCAACTGCCATCTTGGTCAAATAAATCCCAAGAGTCATCAGAGGTGAAAAAATGAAACTTGAAGAGATTCGCAAGAAGATTGATAAAATTGATCGGGAGCTGCTAGTATTGCTGCAGGAAAGGATGGGATTCGCCCTGCGATCAAAGAAGTTTAAGGAAACCGTTAGCGATCCGGAACGTGAAGAAGACATGATGGTGCGCATCGAGCGCCTCAACCTTGACCTTATGGAGCGTTCATTTACCAAGCGCCTGCTCAAAACCATCATCGAGGAAAGCAAGCGGCTGCAGGAAGAGAATCGCCAGCTCGTCGCCTTCCAGGGAGAGCACGGGGCCTATGGTGAAGTGGCTGCACGACGTCTGGTGCCCGGGGGCGCCTATATTCCCTGCATGGAATTCATTGATGTGTTTCGCGGCGTCGAAGAAGGATATTTTGATGTCGGGGTGGTCCCGGTGGAAAATTCGCTGGAGGGTGCCGTCACTCAGGTGAATGACCTTCTGACGACCACTAATTTAAAAGTAATCGCTGAGGCCAAGGTGATGGTGAAACATTGCCTGCTGGCCACAGAGGATACCGATTATCGCGAGATCCGCCTGGTGTATTCCCATCCACAGGCTCTGGCCCAGTGCCGGGGATTTCTCATGCGCAACAAGCTGGAAGCTCGGCCGTTTTATGATACTGCCGGAGCAGCCAAAATGTTGGCCCGGGAGAATCCCAAGGCTGCGGCCGCCATTGCCAGTGCACTGTGTGCCGAACTGTATGATCTTGACATTTTCAAGGAGGGTATTGAGGACGGCCCTTCCAACATTACCCGTTTTCTGCTCATCGCCCGGGAGCCATCGGATCAGGCTGGCGAAAAAACTTCCATCATTTTTGCCACACCCCATGAAGCCGGGCGACTGTTTGCCGTTCTCAAGCTCTTTGCCGAGGCCGATATCAACCTGACTCGAATTGCTTCGATGCCGCTGCGCTCGGATCCAAGCAACTACTGTTTTTTCCTTGATTTCGAAGGTTCGGATAAAGATGAGCAAGTGGAAAGGGTTTTGAAACAAATGGCGGATCTGACCATCTCGCTCAAGTTTCTGGGCAGCTACCCGGCTGATACCGCCGATTTTTAGTGTTCGCGAAGAAATAACTTTATATTTTACTCGGTCGCTAACTCCAGATCATCGCTCGAAAAGCCGAAAACATCTAAGACAGAATGGGCCACTTTGACGGTAACATCAGGGTTCAAGGCGGTTTCAACAAAGAGATTTGTACCCAATATATTCAAACCGAGTCGCAGCTCATCTGCGTTCTCTCTAAAGAAAAATTTACCTTCGACCGAATGCCACAACAGTTTTTCAAGATCTACGCTGTGCTCTATGGACAGCGTTGTACAAAGGTTGGCCAGCAACTGTTCCCAGGATTCGAGATTAATGGTGCTGCCCTTAAATGTAAAGGATGATATGTTTTGCCCTTCATAGCTTATCGAAGCGGATGAAACCGGTTCTTTTGCAGCAACCGGTTCTTCGAATTCGACCGCTTCGGTTAATTCGACCGGTTCTTCAGATTCGACCGTTTCGGTTAATTCGACCGGTTCTTCAGATTCGACCGGTTCGGTTAATTCGACCGGTTCTTCGGATTCGACCGATTCTTTCAAGGCAATCTGTTTTTTTAATTCGACAATTTTGTCGGCCGGCTCCGGTCGGGAACATCCAACTATATATTTGATAACGACCTTTTTATCGGCTTTGTACCCGGTGAGTTTTTCGACGCGTTCGTTCAGCATCTTTACGAGTGCATCCGGGGGTTATGCAAGCAATTTACTCCAGGCCTTTGCTAGATATTTCTCGACGTTGCGTTTGTGGCGCATCTTTAGCATCGATTCCGCCATCTGCAAAGATCTGCCGCTAGTAATACTGTCTCTTTCCAGCAGGCTGAAAAGTATCGGTGCGGAATCTTTTGGATTTTGCTTGAGCAAATCGATCGAACAGAATTTTTTCTGCTCAATCCCCCCCTCCTGCATAGACAAATAAAACCACCAGGCCATACCGTTTGTCAGGATCGAAAGCTTTACCCCTTCAGCCCTTGCACATGCCAGTATCTGCTTTTGATGTTTGTCCAAAGCTGCATGGACCTTTTTCACATTGATAAAGACCGAATTGGTATTATTAGGCCGCAGGGAAAAGTCCACCGTATGCGATTTGACCACCAGGTCCGGTTTGACCTCATCGACATCGAAGATATCCCAGCCGAGCAGAGACAGCATCTTTATCACGATCGCCTGTTTGGTAGATGCTTCGTCCATATCGGCTAACCGGCTGTTGGTCTTTAAGCTTTCAATGTATCCAACGAGCTGTTCTTCCATGATATTTCTTCCACCAGATATTGGTATTGACAGACCGGTCACAAGGATGGCAAATATGCCCTTTGAAACGAGGCCTTCTGATAGATGAGTTCGTTAAATATATCATAATAATTTATCACACGCACCTATATAATATCAACAGATCAATCGCAATCTTCCCTATTTCGGGGCAAAGTTTTTTACCAGGGCCTTGAACCGCTTCAAACCGGTCGGGTCCACGCCGCGGCCATAGCGCAACCGAATATACAGATCACCAATGCAGCGGACCTTTTTTCTCAGATCAGGGCGCGGTTGATTTGGATCAGTACCACCGTTGTGCTGAAAACGGCATACAAAATAAACCATCCGACCGGAAGACGGTTTGAAAGGAACAGGATGGTTGCAGCCAGAATAAGGAAACTCCCGGGATATCGCCCGTCAGTATATCACTGGTGCATTGTATGCGGCGGAATTTCAACCCGAGGATTTTTGAGAGGACTTTGTCAAGTGTGGTTTTGCCGATTCCCGGCAGGCCTCAGTTTGTAATTATGCATGGGGACAGGCACGCGTACATCGACAATTTCGCTTCCGGCGATGGACCCACATCAAGTGAGTAGATAGTAAACCCCTGTAATCAAACATAAACCAAGCACAGCGGCCGTCATAAGCACACAAACGCCGGCCATTGTTTTATGCACCAGCCGCTCCCGGGATTTCTCATGGTAACCCATTAAATATGCCAGCAAAGCGCCGCCTAGCAGACCGCCGCCATGCCCCCAGTTATTGATACCCGGCACTATAAAACCGAACAGGAAAAGTACTAGGGCCCAGGCACCGACCTGCCGGTATATGGCCTGCCCGTATATGCCGCCTCTGCTCTTACCATAAAAAAGGGTGGCACCGATAAGGCTGCAGACCGCCGCCGAGGCCCCGATCGTGAATCGTATCCCGGCCAGGTATGATACCGCAAAACCGACGATGCCGCCGATGGTGTATATGATAAACATGCGATAGGGTCCAAATTCGCGGATAACAAATGGGGCCAGCTGTCTGAATGCCATCATGTTGAAAAAAATGTGCAGAACCCCGCCATGCAGATAGTTGGCCGACAGCATTGTCCACCAGCGCGGAAAATGATCGATGAATAACGGCGCAGCGCCGATTTTGCTCTTCAGATACAGATAATAGTAATCAATCGGCACTGTTCCGGTTGCTCCCAGCAGAATCAGACTGCTGTCATCCGGGGCCAGAAAGGTCAGTGGATTCATGGAAAGGCTTGTTCCGGTAGGTTTTAATATAAGCGAGATAACATACATCCCGATGTTCAGGTAAATGATGGCACGGATCAGCTGGGATGGATTTTGGAAGCCCCGGGTCCAGGCATTGTTTTTCCAGCGGGAACCGGGATTTTTCACGTGGCAGTAAGGGCAACGGGATTCGTCGATACTGATGAGTTTCCCGCAGTTGGGGCACAATATGGAACGTCGCTGTTGATTCACAATCGTCCAACCTGATTCGGAGAAACCGGAATCGACAAGGAGCGGATAGGTTTATCCTTATCCGAATAATACAAACAGGGTGGTCATTCGACCACCCTGCTGAGGAGGTTGAGATTATTGAAACACAGGCGATAGCTGAAACCGCCTATGCTTACAATAATACCGCAGAAATCCGGGTCAAGGTCCCATGACGGCGGAACAGATAATTGCTCGGGTTTCGCATCCCATGTTTGCACTAAACGCGCAAATTATTCCTGGTTCGGATGGCACTCGATGCATCCGGATGGACCGGCGGGAGAGATTTGTTCCTCATCGACCTGATAAGATTTCTCCAGAGCCTGGTTTTTCATTTTTATCTCTTTATGACACCCGATGCAGGATTTGTGATAAGCGTATTTGAAATACGTTATGGAAACATCCGAGTAAGACAGATACGATCTGGATTTCTGGGGCGCCTTTATCTGGTCATGGCAGTTGGATGCCGTACAGCTTTTTATTTTCTCTTCACCCTGCCACGTGTGATGACATACTTTACAATCCGTGGCAAAATGCCGGGTATGGGGAAAGTCCACCGGCGATTTCTTGGCTTCCACACCCTCCGGCGAATTAAGGGTAATGATCCCCATCGGCACGCACATTTCTGCGATTTTTTCGGCACCGTATACTTTCAGTACAACGGCCAGCATAACCACCAACGCCAAAACCAACATCACAAAGCCTTTTCTACGCATTCTCGGTCCCCCTCTCAGGTATCGAAATATTCTATTTTTATTTTTCTAATAATTTTTTGTCCTTATGGTTTGACCCTGTTTGAACTTTGAAAAAGATATTAATGCTGCAAAATAAAAAAAATTTCAAGGGAAAATTGCTTATTTTAAAGAAAAGATTCGATCCGGTGCCGGGCATCAACACAGATACGGCTTTATCATCCTTTGAAATTGACAGGTCCCCGCAATTTACCTATACTGGCTGCTCAACGAACTTTCGAAAACCAGTGATTCGGAATGGATGGTGGGCTGCTGCACCTGTTTCCTGCTCCCTATCACCGCAAGATCCGACATACCTTCAGAGTAAAAAATCCGGGCCTACAGGACCAGGATTTCTATGTTTGATAAAAACGCCTTAATGATCATATGGATGTCGGAACCTGCCGCGATATGCCCAACGCCTAAATGTGAGGGCGGTTTGCATCGCCACCGGAAGCGCACAAGAGGCCGGAGTGAATCGAGTAAAAAAAAGAATCAATCGACACGAATCCTATCTCAGCCTGGCGATATTGCTGGTTCTGCTTACGATCGCAACCGTTGTATTCATGCAGCAATTTCGATTTAATCCGGCGGTAAACCCGGTTGATGCCACCCAACCGGCTGCTGCCGGACCCGGTCGATCGCCGGCAGTCACAGCGCAGGATGCCCTGGTTCAACTGCCGCAGAACCTCTCGCCATTGTCCTCGCCGGAGACCTTTGAGCCCGGCAACCTGTCCGATAAGATCAACGGCAAAGCGGAATTATACCTCTCCGCGGGATTTATACGGCTTCAGAGCCAGCGAATCGAGGATCAGAACACCCCGGCTCTGTGGATGGAAATTTTTGTTTACGACATGGGGGTCCACGAAAATGCATTTGCCGTATACGGTTCCCAAATGCGAGATGATGGTGTGCCGCTGGATATTGGCCGGTACGCTTACCGCACGCAAAATGCACTGTTCTGGGTTCACGGGCCCTATTATTGTGAACTTATTGCTTCCGAGGCATCGCCTGCGGCCATCGCAGCCATGCAGAACATTGCCGAGGCCTTTATTCGTTCACGAACGGTACAGTCCGCAGCCATTGCCGAACCGGATCTGTTTCCGTCCGACGGTTTGAACCGCGACAGTATCACAATGATACCGGATGATGCCTTTGGGTTTAACAAACTGGACCGGGTATTTGTGGGCGAGTACGATTTTGAAGGCGCGGAGCTGACGGCATTTTTATCCGAACGCCAATCACCGGCGGCCGCCGATCGCCTGGCGGCCGAGTACCTTGCATTTCTCACGCAGTTCGGCGGCAAGGACATCACCGCCGAAGCCGAACTCGAAATTCACGGCGCCGTCATGGTTGAAATTCTGGGAGCCTACGACATCTTTTTTTCACGGGGTTCTTTTTTTGCCGGCGTTCACGAGGCAACCGAAAAAAACCGTGCCATCCGGCTGGCGGCCACGCTGGCAGAAAGGCTAAAAGGTGCCCGTCGTGAAAAATGACATAGCGACCGATCGTCTGAATCGCAGAGACTTTCTGATTCGATCCGCCAAAGCCGGATTGTCTGCTGCCGCTGCCTGTGCTGTCGGTTACGGGTTTTATAATGCCCAGGGACCGGATCAAAGCAGATCGGCAACCCCGGGCGTTGTCCTGGCGGATTTTTCGATTCCCGGTCAACAGCCGGTCATGGGCATCGTGCGCGCAGCCGACAGGTCCGAGGCCGTTAAAAGCGCTTTGAGCGCCATCGGCGGCATTGAAAAATTTATCAAAAGCGGGGACCGTGTGTTGCTGAAAGTCAATGCGGCCTTTGCTTCGCCGCCGGCACTGTCGGCCACGACCCATCCGCAGCTTATTGCGCAAGTCACCCGCCTGTGTCTAAAAGCAGGCGCTTCCAATGTCATGGTGACGGATAACCCGATCAATGATCCGGTCAGCTGCTTTTCATTGACCGGCATTGCCCGGGCAGTGCAATCGGCCGGTGGTCGGGTTATCGTGCCGCAAGATCATTTTTTCAGGCCGATAACCGTTCCGGGAGCCAAGCTGATCAAGGACTGGCCGATGTTGTTTGAACCTTTTAAATCAGCCAACAAACTGATCGGTATGGCACCGGTCAAAGACCATCACCGCAGTGGTGCATCCATGACGATGAAAAACTGGTACGGTCTGCTCGGAGGCCGGCGCAACATCTTCCATCAGGACATCCACAATATTATCAAGGAGCTGGCAATGATGGTCAAACCGACGCTGGTTATCCTTGACGGGATCACCAGTATGGTATCCAATGGTCCGACCGGCGGATCGCTCTCGGATTTAATGCCCACCCACACCATGATTGTCAGCACGGACCAGGTGGCTGCCGACGCCTTCGGGGCAACTCTTCTGGGCAAAGGGTTGCACGACCTGCCTCATATCGCCAAAGCTGCGGCGGCAGGCGCAGGCACTGCCGATTATCAGTCACTCAACCCGGCACAAGTTACGCTATGAAGATTCTTACCACTCGCCGTATCAGCCAGATTTTCTTTTTTATGCTGTTTTTGTGGTTTTGCGTGGTGACCACGCTGGGCGATGCCTGGTGGCAGCTCCGGGGCTGGCCCGTCAACTGGATCATCGAACTGGATCCATTCGTCGGCCTGAGCACCCTGCTCACCACCCGCACGATCTACGCCGGGCTTTTATGGGGCCTGGCCACGCTGGTACTGACCATACTGCTGGGCCGGTTTTTTTGCGGCTGGATATGCCCGTTTGGCGCTATTCATCAGTTCGTCGGATATCTGGCCCGCAGAAAAAAATCGATGCCGGAAAAGATAAACGTCAACCGCTATAGCCGCTGGCAGGCGCTAAAGTATTGGATACTGATTTTTCTGCTGGCCGCTGCCGTCGCCGATTTGCTCGCCTATCTGATCCGACTGCCGCTGCAAGGCCACTGGTTTTTCTGGGTGGTTATCGGCATTGTTCTGGCCGCCGCCATACTCACAGCTACCGGGACATTGAAGCTGTCCGCAAAGAGGCTTATTTTTGTCCTGCTGGCTGTCGGTGTCTGGACCGCAGCAGGCTATTTGCTGGATACAAAACTGCTATCCGCTTCGCTGCAAATCGGTCTACTGGACCCGATACCCCTGGTCTATCGATCCGTCAATCTGATCCTTTTGCCGCTGATGGACGCCACAGCTTTGAAACTGTCCCCCTCTGCCCGATTTTACGCGGGAAGCTGGTTGATCGGTACGATTTTTCTGACCGCTGTTTTTCTCAATATTAAAGAGCCTCGGTTTTATTGCCGTTACATCTGTCCCCTGGGGGCGCTTTTCGGCGTTCTCGGCCGCTATGCCCTGAGGAGGATCGGCAAATCCGAAGCCGAATGTCTGGATTGTCACCTGTGCGACCGCAACTGTGAGGGCGCCTGCAGCCCTTCGGCAACGATTCGGATCAATGAATGTGTTCTTTGCCTGAACTGTCTGGATGATTGTCACCACAATCTGATCGGATATCGCACGGCACCTTCGGCAGCCGGTGAGATCGTCGATCCCGACGTCTCGCGGCGACAATTCGTGATTTCAACCGTCACGGGTCTTGCAGCTATACCGGTACTGCGCCTCAACGGCCAACTGGCCGGCAACTGGAATCCGAAGCTGATTCGGCCGCCGGGAGCGCTGACCGAAAATGATTTCCTTACCCGCTGCATCAAATGCGGGCAGTGTATGCGGATCTGTCCGACGAATGTGATCCACCCGGCCGGATTGGAGGGCGGCCTGGAGGGGCTGTGGACCCCCGTACTCAATTTCCGCATCGGCACCAGCGGCTGCCAGCAAAAGTGCATCGCGTGCGGCAACATCTGCCCCACAGCCGCCATTCGCCCGGTCAGCCTGGATGAACGGCTGGGCCAAAACCGGTTTGTATCGTACGGCCCGATTCGAATCGGAACCGCTTTTGTGGATCGGGGGCGCTGCCTGCCGTGGGCGATGGATACGCCCTGTATCGTGTGCCAGGAAAATTGCCCCGTCAGTCCCAAAGCGATTATCACCCGGGAGGTGTTCAACGCAGTGCTGCTGACAAAATCCTTGATTGTAGCGCGTGCTGACGAACACCAGGTTGAATTCGAAGAAAATGTGCTGGACGCAGCGCGCTACGCCACCGGGGATTATTACTGCCGCATCAGCGCACAACCCGATACCCGGCTGCGCCAGATCGTTCAAAACACCTCCCGGGAGCTGACGGTTTCAGACCACCGACCTTGGGCGACACCGCCGGCGCCGGGCAGTCGGGTTGAAATTCATATCCGGCTTCAGCAGCCGTATGTCAAGCCGGAATACTGCATCGGCTGCGGAATTTGCGAACATGAATGTCCGGTACGGGGCCAAAGAGCCATCCGGGTAAGCGCGGAAAACGAGTCCCGTGATCGACGCCATCAGATGGTATTGAGTTAACGATCCTGACCCAGTTAAACAGGCTTTGGATTGCCCAAAGCACTGTAAGGCTGTCAGACCTTAAAGTGACTAAAGTTTAAAGTGCAACTAAAGTGACTAAAATTGTGGTGTCGCTGCGCTCCATCGTTGATAAAAAATGATCGCGCCTTTAGGGCGCACCTTAACTTTAGGCATTTTAGGCACTTTAGCGCACTTTAGGCACTATTTTATAAACGGCAGGCCTTATTCTTTAAACTAGTCCAAGAAACAAAGACCTCTAAAATAAAAATAGGAAGAGTTGGAAATGCAAGGAGAGAGTATGAAAAACTATGAGAATAACTGTTCACGCAGAAACTTTTTGAAAACCGTCGGTGCTGTTGGTGTTGGATCGTTGCTGCCTTCGATGGGCGGTTCATCGACGGCATCCGCCGCACTCACAGCCCAGACAAAAGCCAACATTGCCATTCCCAAGCGCCCGTTCGGCAAATCCGGCGAGCAGGTTGCCGTTCTGTCTCTAGGCGGTATCTTCGATGTACCCAACAACCAGCTCCTGCTAAAACAGGCTGTCCGCTGGGGCGCAACTTACTGGGATACGGCCAATTCGTATGGCGGCGGCCGCAGTGAAAAAGGCTTCGGTAAATATTTTGCCAGATTTCCCGAAGACCGCCGGAAAATATTTTTGGTCACCAAATCCGGCGCTTGGACCGTTGGCGGCATGACCCGGCACCTGAACAAATCTTTGGAGAGAATGCAGACCGACTATATTGATCTATTCTTCGTTCACGGAATCAGAAGCATCGACGAGATGGATGATGACGTGAAAAGATGGGGAGAAAAAGCCAAAGCCGCGGGCAAAATCCGCTTTTTCGGTTTCAGCACCCACAGCAACATGGAAGCGTGTTTGCGAGATGGCGCCCGACTGGGTTGGATCGACGGGATCATGCTGACCTACAATTATCGCTTGATGCATACCGATCGCATGCGCGCCGCAGTGGATGCCTGCGTCGAAGCGGGAATCGGGTTAACGGCTATGAAAACCCAGGGCGGCGGCCAGGTAATGACCCATACCGAAACCGAGCTGAAGCTGGCCGGAAGATTTATCCAAAAAGGCTTCACCGACGGACAGGCAAAAATGAAAGCCGTCTGGCAGAACCCTCGAATTGCCAGTATTTGCTCCCAGATGCCGAACCTGGCTTATCTTTCCGAAAATGTGGCGGCTGCGGTAAACAAAACCCGATTGAGTTCCAACGATATCCGTCTGATGCGCAAATACGCCTCCGAAACCAGCTCCGGCTACTGCGCCGGCTGCACCCGGATATGTGAAGCGGCACTCCCGGAGCCAGTACCGGTAGGCGATGTAATGCGGTGCCTGATGTATTCTCGCAGCTATAGTGACCGGCAGCGCGCGAAAACGGAATTCGGACGGATGAACGCCCGGGTGCGCAGCCGCCTGGCGGCCATGGACTATTCAGCGGCGGAAAAACAGTGTCCGCAGGGTCTGAAGATCGGTCGACTGGTAGCCGAAGCCATTGAGGAACTCGCATGAATATGGGCAACGCTTTCAACAAACGTTATCTTTGAGGTGAAAAAATGGGTGTAAGACTGATATATATGACCGCCGGAAGTAAAGAAGAAGCCAGAAATGTAGGCAAAACGCTGGTTGAATCAAAACTTGCCGCTTGCGTAAACGTCATCGACGGCATGAATTCGCTGTACATGTGGGATGGCGAATTGCAGGATGATCGGGAGGTCGTGCTTATCGCCAAAACGGCTGAAAGCCGCGTGGAGGATTTGATAGCAAAAGTAAAATCCATCCACAGCTACGATTGTCCGTGCATTCTAAGCATACCCGTGGAAGGGGGCAACCCGGATTTCTTGAACTGGATTTCAGACGAGGTGAAGAGAAAAATTATCTAGTGCCGTGTCATGCAAATAGTTCAAAAACGTCGAATAGAATGAGAATGGAATATAGCAATAAATACCAAGCACCAAATTACAAATTACAAACGGGACGCGACACTGGAAAACCTTGATGATCTCATGTTGTCCAATCAATTGAAATTGCTGCTGAACCTCCGCCGGCAGGAAAAGCTGCCTGAAAGGGTGCTCGATGCCATTCGCGTGCAGCAAAATGCCAGTGAAAGGCTTGTCGGCTGGTTCCAGCTGGCCGTTGTCCTTTTGTTCGGGATCCTGTATACCGCTTCTCCCAAAGCTTTATCGACCGGCACGCCGTTTGAACCGGTCCCCTGGGTGTTGTCCGTCTATCTCGCATTAACTGTTTTTCGGCTGGTATATTCCTACCGCCGGAGTCTTTCGATTCCCCTGCTGTATTTTTCGGTCATCATCGATATGGGCTTGCTGCTGGGCATGATCTGGACTTTCCACGTGCAGTATCAACAACCGGCCCCTTTTTATCTTAAAACACCGACGCTGCTTTACGTTTTCATATTCATAGCGCTGCGCGCGCTCAGGTTTGAAGCCCGCTATGTCATCGCTGCCGGTCTTTTCGCGGCGGTCGGGTGGATACTGCTAGCGGCTTACGCCATCTTTATGGCTGGAGGGTTCGGCCGGATAACCCGTGACTATGTGTATTATATGACCTCCAACAGCATTCTTATCGGTGCCGAACTGGATAAAGTCATTACGATTATTACGGTAACGGCCATTCTCGCCGTGGCGATATCCCGGGCGCGGAGCCTTTTGATCCGGTCTGTGGCCGAAAGTGCTGCTGCGCATGACCTGTCCCGTTTTTTCGCACCGGAAATTGCCAGACAGATCACCGCTGCCGAGTTGGAAGCCACGGCCGGTCAGGGGCAGGTGCGAAATGCCGCGATCCTGAACACTGATATCCGCGGTTTTACCAAGGTGGCCGCCGAAGTTCAGCCGGATGCCCTCATGCAGATTCTGGCCGAATATCAATCACGGCTGGTGCCGATTATTCAGCGGCACGGGGGTGCGATCGATAAATTCATGGGAGATGGTATAATGGCCACATTCGGCGCGGCTGTAACCACGGATCGTTTCGCTGCAGATGCCTTGCGGGCCGTGGATGATATTCTGTTAGCCGTCGAATCCTGGAAAACAGACTGTGCCCGGCAGGGAAGACCGGTGCTTGAAATTGGTGCGGCGGTTGCAACGGGCAGCGTCATATTCGGCGCGGTGGGTGACGCCACCCGTCTCGAATACACGGTCATCGGGGATGCCGTCAATATTTCCGCAAAACTCGAAAAACAAACCAAAAAAGAAGGCGTGCGCGCACTTTGCACGGTGGAAACCTACCGGATGGCCAGCGCCCAGGGTTATCAGCCCACGTCGAATAGACCGCTGCTCGAAAACCGCATTGTCGAAGGCTTGGCCGAGCCGGTCGATATCATCGTTGTTGGAGAATGATTCGCATATGGATGATCCGCTTTATCCGGTATAAAACGCCACCGGATTCAGGTCGGCGGAGCGAACATCGCACTCGGTGACCAGGAAGCCGCGAATCTGGGTGCATAAATCGCACTTATTGACGTAGGCGGATTGAAGCGGACGGAAGCCGAAGCTGTCGCGGGCATGATCAAAAAGGCCGGTTATACCTGAATGATATAAAATGGATAGAAAAGGATACTGATCGACGGCAAGGGGCTGACCCAAATCAGTGAACTGGATGGCAAGGCCGGAACACAAGCCGGGTATGTAGTTGCCGAAAAGATCGAAATGAAAGTGGCTGGTGTCGCTCAATTCATGTGCACAGCCGCCCGGGTTTCCTTCCAGGATCTGCCGGCATGATTTTGATTCCAGCACCGGCCGGAACAGGTCCAGCGCTCTGCCTCCCATGTGGATCCAGTATCTCCCCAGCAACCGCTGCAGGTACCCCCGGCCGAATCGTTGGGAATATTCCTCGAGTGAGTGCGTGCTCGCCAGATCAAATTCGGACAGGTCTGCGATAAAATCAGACGTCCAGGGGAATATGCCAATCCCGACTCTGCGGCAGGCCTCCACTACGCTTTTTACTTTCGCAAAGGGAATGAATTCGTTGTGGAAAGGACTGATAGATACCAGCAGGGTGCGCAATCCCTGGTTCTTTAACTGTTTCAGCATGCGGTCGGCGGAATCCGCGTCCCGGAACCACGAGGAGTTGGTTTCCACATAGTCCACATCTAGACCGAATTGCCGGGCCAGCGCCAGCAGTTCACCCAGTTTGTCGGGCTTCAACAAGGGCTCTCCGCCACCGATGTGAACGGCACTGCAACCCAACCGGCGGACGCAATCCAACAGCTTCTTGGCCGTCTCCGCATCTAGGTACTCTTTTGCCCTATGCGGGCTGCTCCGATACAGGCAGTGCCGGCAGGCAGACGTGCAGTAATAATTGGTAATTATACCACCGGACATCAAATGCTGAATAACGAACTTTGACATAATTCTGATCACTCCCAGGGCAACGTCAAAGCAGTATTGTATGTCATGCTTGACTAAAAATTACCTCTCGCAAAGTCGCAAAGGCGCTAAGTTTTCATGTTCTTTCTTTGCGTCTTGGCGTCTTGGCGTGAGAATTTAATAGTTCGCCTTAGTGCAATGATTTCAAGGTTATGTCCAAAAAAATGACTTATCGCTGTGATCAATCCGTTACAAATGGTGATTAACAATTTTTTATGATAATCTTATGCGATCATGTTTTTCAATACTAATCCTGCAATGGATCAAAAAGTAAAGGAACTGCGATGCAAATACTGGACAACATTCATGCATTTTTCTGGAATTCGATGACCGCCAACAACTGCAACACCTATCTGGTCGACGGACCGACACGTATCCTCATCGATCCCGGTCACATCAGCCACTTTGACCATGTCCGCCGGGAACTGGCGAAAATGAACCTGGGAATCGAGGATCTGGGTCTGGTTCTGTGTACCCATGCCCATCCCGACCATATTGAAGCCACGCAGCTGTTTAAACAAATTTCGGTACCGGTGGCCATTCATGAAGCTGAATGGCCGCTCATCCAGGCCATGGAAAGCCAGATCGCGGCAATGGGGCTGAGCCTGGATGCGATTGCGCCGGATTTATTTCTCAAGGCGGGCGACCTTAACGTCCAAGGTCTCGAATTGAAGGTGTATCACACCCCCGGCCATTCTCCGGGTTCGGTCTGTTTCTACCGACCCGGGCTAAAAGCCCTGTTTACCGGTGACCTGGTGTTCAAACAAGGACTCGGACGTACAGACCTTCCCGGCGGAGACGGTGAACTGATAAAGAAAAGCATCCTGCAGATGGCTGATCTGGACGTGGAGTGGATCCTGCCCGGTCACGGAGATGTCGTCTCCGGTGCGAACGAAGTCAAACAAAACTTTGCCCAGCTCGAACAGTTTTACTTTGGCTATATATGAGATTCGCTTATCCCCAACCCGGATAAGCCGGAATTGAAGATTGAAGATTGACGATTGAAGATTTGTGGAGGTCGCTCGCGTAGCGCAGGCGCTTGCACCGCGTGTCGCTCCGTCATTTTTTTTAACGCGCAACCCTCAACCCGTAACTCGTAACATCATCTTTCAATGCAAAAACAACATTCTGTCTGAGATCGACAACAAACTGTCGATATGAAATTATTAAGCCCCTATTTCGTAATACCAGTGACGTATCTTGTATTTATCAATTTTTCAGCTCATCCTGGCAGCTGAGTCTTCGCCAGATCTTCCAACTCACGCTGCAACAGGTGGAGGTACTTCGATCGAAGCGCTTCTTGCTCGGCTGCCCACTTCCGGTCGGCATTCAAATTGGGCATGACGGCTGATCCGCTGATGAAATGATTCTGCCGCAGGTTTTTCTTTATATTCTCCGATCGTCTGCCGGCGGCTGCTTGAAGGGCGTTGTCATAATCTTTCAGAACGGATTGAAGGCGCGCGATATCCAGCGGGTAACAGTCCCGGACCAGTGCCAGACAGCGTTGATTGTCCCGGCCCAATTGAATCCGCTGCAATATTGCGCCGCACACGGTTCGATCATCCAAAACAGCATGCGTCGATTTGAGCCGGTCCAACTCCTGCATTGCCTGCGACCGATCCAGCTTGGCGTCCTGGTATTTTTGCAGTATTCCATTCAGTTTTTTGACGGCCGCTTCACGCTCTTGATCCCGTTTTTCATCCTCACTGAGACTGAGATGCTTGGTTTTCTCCAGAACGATATCCAGTGTACTTTTGATTTCACCCACTGAATGTTTCCTTTTTTTCAAGTTTTGGTATCAAACATGGTGCCAAGTCCCAAAATATGCTGGATGCCGGTCTCTGGCCTCCGGCTCCGCTTCCAGCCCGTAGGGCCTACAGGCCGGAGGGTAGAGCCTACGCCTCGGAGAGATACTGGATTTAAGAGGAATTTTTTTGTTTTATCCAGAATCTAGCATCAAGCATCCAGTCCCGCCGCATGGCGGGACTCGCCTCAAGCAATCGGAAATTTACGCCGCCAACCTGTCGAGAGCCTCCCTTCGAGGACCTCAGGGTCGAATGACAGGGTCAAATGACAAGGCCGAACGGCTCGTCGGTTTGAGGCGGAGCTTCACTATATGTTAATATCTGCACCTGAAATCAGTCACCGCCGTTAAGGCACACAATTTCAAGTATCGGACCGAATTCAGGCTTTATGCGTTTTAAATCCCGGAGACGCTGTCTGTCAAAAATATTGTCAAGGGTAGGCGATGTAAGGCCGATGGCCGTCTCTTTGCCAACCGTTTCCACAGTCACTGCCAAAGAATACATGGTCAGCTTTTCAAACAGTTCCCGTTCCTGAATATCCACCTTCCCGTCGTTTAAGTAGCTCAAAATTTCGGAAACACAGGCAGACAAAATAGGATCTACGGCAAACCCGGTCCACCGGCAATTTTCGCCGTCGAAATTGGTATCCAGGAATTCATCCGCCATTTTCTGGATTGTTTTCAACCATTCCGGCGTCAGGTTTTGCGGGAGGACAGCCTCGGGACCTTTTGAAAGAACCTCATTGCCGAATTTGGATAACAACATGATCGAATTGTAACCTCGTTATATTTGTTTTAAAAAGCTTTGATAGTTTACAGGCCAATCCCGCCGCCGCGGGACTCAACGGACCAGCCATACTGTTGACCGGTCGGAAGTTGTTTGCGAACCAGGCGTCGGATTGAATGGTTCGGTTCTGAAACCGAATCTTACTCAGAGCTCTTCAAACGATCCAATATCAATCCATGAAACTGATCACTGCCCGCTGATGAAAACAGCCAGCCAAGATGCGTCAGACAGGCCCGGCACACCGCTATCCGCCAGTCGTACCCTTTGAACCAGGTGAATTCGTCCGAAGCCGGGCCGGTATACCCGCAGCCGATTGCGTTTCGGAAACATCCGATTTCATATACGATCCCGTGCGGATTGGCAAAGGTATGCCGGTGTGCGCCATCTTTATTGATCCGCTCGGCCGGGCGCGTTATCGGCAAATTGCATTGGCGACAGATGATGACGTCCTCATCTTCGTCTATCGTTTTATCTTCGACCTCATCCTCCGGACGCTCGCCCGGTGGTCCCGCGCCCGGTTTTCCGCCGCGAATTCGCAACAGGTCAAGGGAGTCGGTGTTTGCAGTGATCATGGCCGGTATCTTTGGCGTACGCTTTTTCCGATAGACTTTCGATTTGTTACGGATTCAAGATTCTCTATTAATAATCATCGACCGACACCATGTGCTTTACATCAATCTACCCGTCATTATATTCAAAAATAGCCCGATGTAAAGTGGATTCACTCGGTTCAGCCATTGAAACCAGCAAGGATGATCATTATGATAAACAAAATCGCCGCCGTTGTAATCATCTTAATTCTAATGCCGCCGCTCGGCGCTGATTCACAACCCCCGGAAAATAAAGAGAGACTCGAAGAAATTGTTGGCCGGCTTTTTATTAATTACAAGAGTCTGAGCAGTGTATATCGTGATTTACACGAAGCCGCATTAGATAATCTAATCGGTCCAGAACAGCAGCTCAGTTACATCCAGAAAACCTACCTTTTCGTCAGCGAAGCCAACCTGATGTGTTTTTATCAATGGGAATTGCTCTCAATCATCGGTTATATCAAAGAAGAAAGCAAATCGGATTATTTTACCCTGCGGGTCAAAGATCTGGATAAAGCTATTTTTGAATCAAAAGACCGCATCAATTCTCTAAAGCTATATTATGCCTTTATCGAACATACGTCGGCCAAAAAATCCATCGATGAGGCTATCGGACTGATTGAAGCCAATGTCTATATATATGAAGAAGTGCTCCAAATATTAGAGCCGCTATCAAACCCGCCCAATCCGTTTAATCCAAAAATATAATCTGAAACAGCCGCATTAGGATATCGGTAATGGGTGAGAGGTTATAGGTTATGGTTGAAGGATCTTAATCATTTTAATTTCGATGACAGAAATCATCCTTGAATAACCCCGAACACATTGTCCATGATCCTTTTAATAAACGACCAAATGCCTTCACCTATCACCTATGACCCATTACCTATTACCTGTTGCATAGGACTCCAATTTTGAGATTTGGCTTTTGATATTAGGAATTTACGTAGTTTCGTCTACCTGCAACACAATTTTTCCAAAGTGCCGGCTTTCTTCCATTTCCCGGTGCGCTGCGCTTACGTTTTCAAGCGAAAATTGTCGATGAATTAGAGGAACGATCGACCGATCTGCAAAGAGCGGCAGAACCCGTTCTTTAAAAGCAGCGGTAATCCGTCCTTTTTCTTCGATGGGTCTGGCTCGGATGACCGAACCGATAATGCGCTGGCGCTTGACCATCATGTGAGCCAGATTCAATTCGGCAACAGCCCCGCTGATAACACCGATAACGATCAACCGACCCTCGACCGCCAGGCATTTCAAATTAGACTGCAGGTAGTCCGCCCCGATGTGATCCAGAATCACGTCAGCGCCTTTTTGCCCGGTAAAGGCCCGCACTTCTTCGGCAAAGTTCTGCCGGCGGTAATTGATAACCAGATCGGCTCCCAATGCTTTTACTCGGTCGATTTTTCCGGGAGAAGCGGTCACGGCAATGGTGGCATCCTGCACCAGGGTCCGGCAGAGCTGAATGGCGGACGTGTTAACACCCCCGCCGCCACCGTGAATCAGGACCGTCTCATTGGATTTGAAGTCCCCGATTAGGAAAATATTCAGAAAAGCCGTGATATATGTCTCACTCACACAAGCAGCTTCGGCAAAACTCATGGATTCGGGAATCGGCATCAGATGCCCGGCATAAGCCAGGGCGTATTGGCCATACCCACCGCCGGCTACCAGGCCCATCACGCGATCGCCGGGTTTCCAGCCGTCGATCTCGGGTCCGAGCGCATCGATTACCCCGGCAACTTCCAGCCCGAGTATTTCCGATTCGCCCGGCGGTGGGGGATAGTGACCCTGGCGCTGAATAATATCGGCCCGGTTAACCGAAGTAGCCGATACTTTCACGCGCACTTGCCCTCGGCCCGGCTCGGGCGTTTGCACATCACTGACGTGCATTACTTCCGGACCGCCAAAACCGTCAAGAACCACAGCTTTCATGATGTTTACCTCCGTCTTTTTCTTTTTATTATCAGCATTTCAATTTGAGATCCACTTCAATTTTATGGATTTAATTCGGTTTAGTTGGTATACATGACCTTATGACAGGTGTAATGGGTCCACTCCGGTGTTGGTTTTAATTAGCCACAGACCCACACAGACGTACACAGACCTTTTGTTCGTTGGACTTTGCCGTACAAAACCTATCATCGCTCCGCGGACGTATCACCATCGCTGCCCGAAGGGCATGATGGTTTTACCTGGGCAGGCCTGTCTTTAGTGAACCGGGCGGTGAATATCTTAAACTAACGGCTATGGCAAAATCTATTGTGCACCCCAGTTCGAAATATTCAGTCATAATCTTGCTTATCCTATCTGCACTCCTTCCGGGCTGTTTCGAGAAAATTTACCGTTCGGTTGACGACTTACCGCGCAAGGCCGAACTCATCCTGCCTTCCGGTAAAAAATTAAAGATCGATCTCGCTCTGACCAACCGTGAGAAGCAGCAAGGGGTCAGCGGAATTCAAGCGAAGGACTATCCAGATGACCGCGGATTGCTTTTCGTCTATTGGAATGATGAGTTTCGCCGTTTCTGGATGCCGGATACCCATTTCGACCTGGACATTTTCTTTTTGGACAAGAATTTGAAAATTCGGGATGTCGAACGCAACGTTCCGCATCACCCGGGTTGGCAAAACCCGTCGAAGATTCCCAAAACAAGAACAATTTTCTGCGCGCATGTCCTAGAGATAAAGTCCGCCTCGCTTTTAGCCAAGGAGATCGAGCCGGGAGACACGCTAAGGTGGTCCTCAGAACCTGGATTTGATATTTATAGGAAGGTAATGAAGGCCGCAGGCCTCTAATAGCATGGTAATGGATGCAATAGTACAGCGGCCGTTTTGAAAAAATGTGATTGCCTGCCGATAAAAGCACCCGTCAGCTGTTTCGATGAAAATTGAAGGCCAGACTCGACAATTGATTTGAAAAAGGATACTGATTATAAAATCTTGTAACCATCACCTTCAATAATTATCGCTGTGGAATAAAGATATGCCGGTCTTTGAATACGTGGCATTGGACCCGAAGGGTAAAAACAGATCCGGAATTATCGATGCGGACAGTGCCGTTGCCGCACGGCAGAAACTGCGAGCAGCCCGGAATTATCCTGTTTCCATCAAGGAAGTCGAAGATGCCGCCCCAACCCGAAAGGCAGTGCGGGGCATCTCAATTCCGGGGCCGTTCAAGCGGGTTCGGCAGCGCGATGTGACCATGATGACCCGTCAACTGGCCACGCTGGTCGGCGCCGGGTTTCCGCTGGTCTCAGCACTGGACGCCCTGCTGCCGCAAATAAAATCGATTGCATTCAACAAGGTTCTGGCCCAGATCAAAGATTCGATCCTGGAAGGCAAAAGTTTCGCCGGTGCGCTGTCCATGTACCCGGATACATTTTCGGCGCTGTACAAGAATATGGTCAATGCCGGTGAAGCCTCGGGTACGCTCGAAATCGTCCTGGAGCAGTTGGCCGATATCATTGAGAAACAACAGGACCTGCAAAACCGGATCCGTTCGGCCATGGCGTATCCGGCTTTAATGACGGTGTTGGGTTCGATCATGCTCGTCCTGCTGCTGGTGTACGTCGTACCTACAATTACCGGTATTTTTTCAGACATGAACCAGGTTCTGCCCGCTCCAACACAATTTCTGATTGCCGTCAGCAGCCTTTTTAAATCCTACTGGTGGGTCCTGCTGGTCGCAGTTGTCGGCTTCCTTCTGGCTTTCCGCCAGTTCAGGAAAACGGTCAAGGGAAGAATTTTCATCGACAAGTTGCTGCTTAAAAGCCCTGCAGCGGGACCCCTGCTCAAAAAACTGGCGGTCGCCCGTTTTGCCCGCACGCTGGGTTCCCTGCTTGCAAACGGCGTAACAATGATCCAGGCTCTGGACATTGCAAAAAACATAGCAGGCAACATGTTGATATCCGAAGCGGTCGATACCGCTGCCAGGGAAGTTGGCCAGGGTCAGGGACTGGCGCCGGCACTTGCAGTACGCAACGTTTTTCCCGATCTTACGATACAGATGATCCAGGTCGGGGAACAAAGTGCCGAGTTGGAGTCCATGTTGAAAAAAATGGCAGATGTATTTGAAAACGAAGCCGAATCGAGTATAATGAGCATGACATCTCTGCTGGCGCCGATTCTCATCCTGATCATGGGTGTCATCGTCGGTTTCATCGTCCTTTCCATCTGTCTGCCGATATTCGAAATGAGCACACTGGTTAGATAAAGCTATAATTTAAAAAAAGGATCACAGATCTGGAGGCACAATGAATCTTAGCATGCATAGCGACAATCGCGGATTTTCGTTGATCGAACTGATGGTTGTCGTCATTATCCTGGGAATCCTGGCCATGTACATCGGGCCGAAACTCATGGGTCGCACCGAGCAGGCAAAAATAACCCAGGCCAGTGTACAGATCGAAGGACTGGAAACTGCACTGAAGCTGTACAAACTCGATAACGGCGTATACCCCAGCACGGAACAGGGGCTTCAGGCACTGGTTGAGCAGCCGGACACAGGGGTGCTACCCAAAAAATGGCGCAAAGGCGGATACCTGGAAAAAGGAAAAGTGCCGAAGGATCCATGGGGAAATGAGTACATTTTCCTTTCACCCGGTACCCAGGGCGACTACGATATTATCTCCTATGGGGCGGACGGTGTGCCGGGCGGTGAGGATGACAACAGAGATATCAACAATTGGGAGATCGAATAATTCTTCCTTGATGCAGGTTTTGCATGTCCCCCATCTTCAAATTCAGACCCCCTGGCGGTTTTACGCTGATCGAACTTGCCGTGGTGATACTGCTGATCGGCATCACCCTGCTTATCGCACTTCCGCGACTGCCGATCACACCCTTGACGGACCCGACCAAAACAACTTCACGCTGGATCATCCTCAAAATAAACAGCTTGAAAGAGCGGTCGGTGCGCGAACAAAAACAATATACGCTGCACGTTGGATTCAGCGCCAACCATCTGTGGGTGACCCACGAAGCCATGTCGGAAGAAGAAAAACAGCAGGCGGAGGAAAAGGCATTTAAACTGCCCGGTGACTTGAAATTGGTGGACGTTGAATATCCGGACGGGGAGAGCCTGTCCGCCGGTCGGGCGGACATCATGTTTTACAAGAAAGGTTATTCCGACCGGGCCATGCTGCACATCGACGACGGCCGGAAGAACATTTCCTTTCAGATCGAGCCGTTTTTATCAAAAGTAAAATATTACGAGGGATATGTCAGCTTCAAGGGTTAAACACGGGTTTGCTATCATGGCGTTTAAAGGAGCTCGCACCGCCGGTAACGGGCAGAAAGGATTGCGCAACGGTTTTACCCTGCTTGAGGTGATGGTTGCGATGTCCATCATCGCCATTGTTTTGCTCGCGGTTTACCGATTACACTCGCAAACGCTTATGATGAATTATTCGACACGCTTTTACACAACCGCACCGTTACTGGCCCAACAAAAACTGTCCGAACTGGAATTGAGCGAGTCGGACGCGCTGGAAGACGCAGCCGGCGATTTCGGCGAAGACCACGCGGGTTACGGCTGGAAAGTCAGCGTCGACAACTTTGAATCGGAACTGCTCAAAACTGCGGCGGAAAACCTCAAGAGAATCGACCTGAAGATAACGTTCAACCAGGATGAGTTGACCTACACGCTCCGAACATACCGTTATTATCGGTAGCGTATCCAGGAGCATGACGTGATCATCGCTGGGTGCAGTAATTTCATAAAAAAATGCTTATTATAATAAAAAGCTTGCATCCGTTATCACGCTTGGCCCTATGCGATGGGCATCGCCCATCGCCGACCCAGTATCAAGTTTCAAGTTTCAAGTTTCCAAACCGAGGGTTTACCCTGCTTGAAATACTGATTGCCCTTTTCATCTTCGGCGTGATCGTCACGACCATTTTCGGTTCCTTCCAATTCGTTTTCGGAAGTGCCGATGCCGTTGAAAAAGGGATGACCGATTATGAAATGGCCAAAGACTGTTTCAACCGAATCATCAGTGACCTGCAGGCGCTGCACGTGTCCCAGACACCGGCTTACCGTCCACCGGAAGACGCGGAGAACCAGGATCCCTATCGCATCCTCGGCGATGTTACCTTTTCCGGAGAATCCGGTTTCGGAAGGCTCAGATTTACTTCTCTGGCCCATGTGCCCCTGGGCAAAGACAAAAGAATGGGAATAGCTGAAATCATTTATTATGCAGAGGATCAAATTGACGGATCGCATGTAATCAAACGTTCCGATCGCATCGATTTCACGGAACCATACGAGGAAATAAACAACGATCCGATACTGTGTGAAAACGTCAGATCGCTTGAATTTACTTTCATAGACTCGGAAGGCGAGGAAGGCAATATCTGGAATTCAGATTCCAATGATTTTGACTACGCAACACCACGGGCCATCCGTGTCAAACTAACTCTGGGAACCGGCGACAATCCGCATACATTTGAAACAATGGTGGTATTGTCTCAGTATCGCGAGGCAATTGAAACACGCCGGTAAAGGTTTTCGGTATCGGATCATTTCTCCCGGAACCGCACCGGGACCCAATGACATAAAACAGCTGCTGAAGTGAAAATCAATTCGCAACTCATGAAGCATTTCACCAAATTGAATCCGCTGCGTGTTTTGGATGATAAGCGCGGAATAGCTTTGCTGATAACCCTGACGGTTATCACCCTCTTAATTGCGGCAACGGTCGAGCTTAATCGCAGAGCCCGGGCATCGGTGTATGCCACGGCTGCAGCCCGGGACCGGCTCATTCTCTCACAAATCCTGATGTCCGGAGTCCACGTTGCCTTCGCCATGCTCGTGGAGGATAAAAAAGATAACCAGATCGATTCTCTGCAGGAGGACTGGGCCAACGAAGAAAAAATTGAGACCCTGCTGAAGGCGCTGGAACTCGGTGAAGGGGAGCTGACGGTTAGAATCAGCGATGAGCGCAGCCGGATACAGGTCAATGCACTCGTAAATTTCCCCGAGGGACAGACTTTCGATGTTCACCAGCCGATCATATGGCGCAAATTATTAAGGGCGGCCTTCCTGGATTATGAACACCCGGACGAATCCGATCCGGTCAATACGATCGTCAACTCTTTAAAAGATTGGCTCGATTCGGGTGATGATGATGCCATCACCGGCTTGATCGGGGCCGAATCAGACTACTATCAGGATCTGGACCCGCCCTACGCCTGCCGCAACGGTCCGTTTGCACACCTAAGCGAAATGCTGCAGGTCAAAGGGATCACACCGGAGTTGTTCTACGGCAGACAAGACGTGACTGGGATTTCAGATTACCTGACGATCAGCGGTATGAGCGATGACGGCAGCGGCAATTTCACATTTAACGGAAAAATCAATATAAACACGGCCGAAATACCGGTTCTAATGACACTCTTGCCGGAAGAAACCCAGGATCTGGCGCTCGCGATCCATGAATATCGGCTTGAAAAGTCGGAGGAGACGTTCGCCCATGACCTCAGCGACGCGAATTGGTACAAGAATGTCCCCGGCGCCGGTGATCTTGACATTGCACCGGAACTCATCACCACGAGCAGCGACCTGTTCAGAGTGGAAGCCAGCGCCAGCCTGAACGATCAAAAATTGACGGCAACCGTGGTAGTTCAACGGGAAAAGGACTCTGAAACAGGCCGATTCCGGTGCCGAGTCTTGAGCTGGGATCAATATTAATGCTATAATCAACAGGTTAATTGCGCAGAACCGCCATATTTGTTATTCAAAAATATTCATTTCACCACAAAGACACAAAGGGCACAAAGATTCTATATTTTTTCTTCTTTTCCTTTGTGTACTTTGTGCTCTTCGTGGTTAACACAAACTGGTGTTCTTCTAAGTTCCAAAAACCGCTTCACGAACAAAAAGCGATTAGAGTTTCGTCATGGGCAAAAAATACCTGGGACTTGACATACAAAACAACGCCCTAGCCGCTGTGCTACTCAACAGCAGACTCAAGGGCAACTGGATCCAGGCGCATGCGTATATCCCCTTTCCCGAACAAACGGAATGGAACAGCGGTCTGGCTTCCGCGCTGGAGTCACTGGCTGCCCAATTTGATGTCACCGGATGTGTTTGTATCGTATCTTTTCCGGCCGACCAGGTATATTTTCGAAATATACAGGTCCCGTTCAAGCATGCTAAGAAAATTCGCCAGATCCTGCCTTTCGAACTGGAGCCCAGCATGCCCCTGCCGGTGGATCGGTTGATTATCGATTATCTCAAGATCGACATTGAAAATGCCGCCGAAAACACGGAACTCATCGCTGCGGCGGTAGACGCGTCGCGTTTGGAATCGTACCTCGAAATGCTCTCCGAATTTGATATCGATCCGGAAATCGTCACCGTGGGCGGATATCCGGCGGCTGTATGTCTTTCCCTGCAGACCGATATTCCCGCAAATACGCTGCTGGTCGATATAACAAACGACAAGGGTACGCTTTTCGGTTTGTCTTCCGGTCAACTGGTACTGGTTCGCTCGGTACCCTCCGGATCGGTGGCGTCCTCGCGCCTTAAAATGCTATGCCAGAACATCGAGCGCACGCTATATGCACTCGATGAGGTCGGCAGTTACGGCTTCAAACCGGATAAAATATTTTTAACCGGCCCGGTGTCGGCCGGCAACGGTTTTGAAGCCGAAATGGCCCAACAGTTGGAGATCCCGACCCAGCAGACAGATCTGATCAAAGACGCAGCGGTCAGAATCAGTAATCGACCGACGGAATCCTGGAAAGCGGATCAAATGGATAACGCCCTGGCACTGGCCCTGATGGAGATTTCCGGCGCCAAAGGTCTGAACTTCAGAAAAGGGCCTTTTGCCATCACCAAACGCTGGGTTGAACATAAAAAACGGATTATCCGGTCCGGTGTTCTGGCAGCGGTCGCATTGCTGCTGTTGCTGACCAACATAACCATCGATTACTATACTCAGAAGAACAGGCTGAACGCGCTGAACACTCAAATAATAGACATTTTTCAATCCACGTTTCCGGATGTCAAAAAAGTGGTCAATCCGCTGCACCAAATGCGGGAAAAAATGAAAGAGGTCCAAAGGGCGTCCCTTTTTCCGGCAGGGGCGTAAAACAACACCCAGATGGTGGGAATCCTCAATGAACTCAGTCGACGCATCCCCGGCGGAATCGATGTTCAATTTACCCGGATGGTCATCGGAGACGACAGCGTCGTCATCGCCGGCGATACCGACACGTTTAACTCGGTCGATACCATGAAAAATAGGCTCGAAACGGCGAAAATCTTTGAGACGGTTACCATCGTCTCCACCAACAAGGATAAGGCCGGAAATCGTATTCGGTTCAGATTGAAGTTAAAAATCTGACGGTATTAAGAGTCTTTGCTAGTAAAAGCGGATCAATATGGCGCTCAAAATAAACAAACGCGAAAAATATGCCATCGGACTGGCTGCCGGGATCATTGCGCTTTTTATCGTGATCCAGCTCATTGTTTCTCCGTTTTTGGAAAGCCGGCGGCGACTGCACCGACAACTCGCGGACCAAACCCGCGCACTGGTGGAAATACGTGCACTGAAAGCGGAATACGAAGCCGTCAAAAAGCGGGCCGATGACGCCAAAGCCAGCATGGCCCGCAGAACACGCGGTTTTACCCTGTTTTCATTTCTTGACACGCTGGCCGGAAAGGCGGGCCTCAAAGATCGCATCGCATACATGAAGCCTTCAACCGCCGTACAGGAGGACAGCCCATACAAGATCGCAACCGTGGAGACCAAACTGCAGGCGGTGACCATGAAGCAGCTCGTATCCTATATTTATCGTATTGAAACATCGCGAAATATGGTAAAGTTGAAACGGCTTTCAATTACCAAGACCGGCAAGCAAGCCGGAACCGTCGATGCGGTCCTGCTGGTAGAATCCTTTGAAATATAGAATTTCCGAGAAGCATAATAATTGATATTATGTTATTAATAACGCATTATAACCTTGATCAAGGGACATATTGAAAATGAAAACACGCAACCTTGGTTTAAAAACTTCAGGTATCGTTATTTTACTTGTCCTGATCACCCACTTGACCATGTGCCCGGTGCAGGCAGCCACGCGCACCGGCAAACAAACGCCGCCGGATCGGTATGTGACCATCGATTTCAATAACGTCGACATCAACGTTTTCATTAAATTCATCAGCGAACTGACCGGCAAAAACTTTATAGTGGATCAGCGGGTAAAGGGCAATGTGACGATTATTTCGCCGACCAAGATATCGATCACCGAGGCGTACCGGGTTTTCGAATCGGTACTGGAAGTCCACGGCTACACCACGGTCAAATCCGGCACGGTGATCAAGATTCTGCCGTCGCCGGATGCGCGCACCAAAAACATCGAAACCCGTTTCAACAAACTCGGCTCTCCGGAAGACAAACTCGTCACTCAGCTGATACCGTTCACTTACGCCGATCCCAACGAAATCAAACGCCTGTTCACGCCGCTGGTTTCCAGAAACAGTGTTATCGCCGCCTATACGCCAACCAATATGTTGATCGTCACCGATATTTATTCGAACATTCAACGGTTGATGCGCATCGTCAAGGAAATCGATGTGGCCGGCGTCGGTCAGGAAATATCCGTCATTCCACTGGAAAATGCGGACAGCAGCAAGCTGGTCAGTACGCTGGCCTCCGTTTTTCAGGCAACGCCGGCCGGCAAAAAAGGACAGGTTAGAAAGACCATCAAATTCGTCGCCGACGAACGCACCAACACGATTATTGTCCTGGCCAGCGAAGTAGATACGTTCCGGATCATGGAACTGATCCGCCTGCTGGACAGGCAAACTCCCCAGGGTAAAGAGAAAATCCGCGTCTATTACCTGGAATACGCCAATTCCGAAGACATGGCCAAGGTCCTGCAGGAGGTTCCCTCCAAAAGCACCACGGCTCCAAAGGGAAAAGCGACTGCTCCGATAGTGTCGCAAAATGTCAGGATCGTAGCCGACAAGGCGACCAACAGCCTGGTAATTACGGCCGACCCGGAAGATTACGCGGTGCTGGAGGAAATCATCCGCAAACTCGACATCCCGCGCCCGATGGTATACATCGAGGCCCTGTTCATGGAGGTCGACGTACGCAAGGATATGCGTTTGGGGACCGAGTGGTCGGTGGCCGGCAAGACAAGTGTCAGTGGTAAAGACGCGGCGGTCGGAGGCTCGTTTAACCGGGGATTGCCGGCCTCCAACCTGCCCGGTTTAGTGGAAGGCAGATTGCCGTCCGGTTTTTCCATGGGCGTTTTTACCGAGGCAATCACGATTGGCGGGGTGAGTTTCAATAATTTAGCCGCCATGGTCAATGCCTTCCAGGAGGATTCAAACGTTAATATTCTGCAAACGCCGCAAATCCTGACCACCGAAAACGAAGAGGCCAAAATCAACGTGGGCAAAAATGTCCCCTACCAGACCAGTGTTTCCACCTCCAATAACGACACCTTCAATCAATTTGAATACCGCGATGTAGGAACCATTTTGAAGATCACCCCCAATATCAGCCTGGAACGCCAGGTGCGGCTCAATATCAGTCTGGAGATCTCGGTGCTGGAGGATCCGGATGCGGCAACGCTGCAGCCCACGACCCTGAAGCGCACGGTGGATACGACGGTGATCGTACAGGACAAGAGCACGGTGGTCATCGGGGGGCTGATCGACACCACGCGCACGGACGTTGAGACCAAGGTTCCGCTACTGGGGGATATCCCCGTGCTGGGATGGCTGTTCAAATTCCGCAGCGAGAGAAGTGAAAAGACCAATCTTTTCGTTTTCTTAACCCCCCATGTCATAAAAAGCCCCGAAGAAGCTGAAGATGTATACGGCCGCAAGAAAATCCAGATGGACAGCCTCAAGGAAGGCCGGATCAAGCTTTTTAATCAAAAGCAGAGTGACACGGATATTGAACCCGAGAATAGAATCCGGATGCAATGAAGCTCCCCCAGGGTGCGGGGTATCGAAGTGGAATCCGCCGTCGCTCCAGTGAGTTTTCGGCTTCACTTCGCCATGACTCCTGCGGGCAAGCCGGCACGGCACACCTTAACTTTCTTCCGGGTGGCCGCCGCCGGGGCAATAATATGGAATAATGCAAAAGAATCTATACAATATCCTCCAGGATAGTTTCGGAATTTCAGAAGAGAATATCCAGGAAGTCCTGCAATTAAAGCAGGAAAAAGGCGGCAGCTTTGGAGAGCTCCTCGTCACCAGGGGCATGATCACCGAAAATCAGTTGCTGGAAGCTTTGAGCAGCCTCTATGATGTGCCCTTCTGGCCGGAGCTACCCCTGGATAATATCGATTTTGATTTCACGCGGCACGTGCCCATCCATTTTCTCAAAAAATACAACATGGTACCGCTGGTCATCAAAATGAAACCAGAGGAGACGGCAGACAAGGACACAGCGCCGGAATCCGATTCCATCGATAAACTGCCCGATTACCTGCGTTATATCATTGCCATCAATGATTCGGCCTGCTTCCAGCAGCTGGATGATCTGGTCCGCATTCTGGGAGTAGATGATTTTCAGGTCATCCTTTCCAGCAAGAGCGCCATCCTTTACGCCATCAACATCTCTTATGACTTCAGTCGCGATTCCGCCGAGGAACTCGTTCAAAATCTGGAAGAAGACGGCGGCACGATAATCGACGAGTTGGAAGAGTCGGCCGATCTGCTGGATGATACCAGCGACGCACCCATTATCAAGCTGGTGAATCACACGATTTCACAATCCATTAAAGCCCGGGCCAGCGATATTCACATCGAACCCTACCAGGACAGTTTTAAGGTGCGCTACCGCGTGGACGGCATCCTCTACGACCTGCTCACACCGCCCAAGTGGATCCAGCCGGCCCTGATCTCGAGAATAAAGGTGATGGCCAAGCTGAACATTGCCGAAAAAAGACTGCCCCAGGACGGTCGGTTTGACATCAAAGTCGGCGCCCAGGAGATCGATGTGCGCGTTTCGACCATACCGACCTCATTCGGCGAACGGGTGGTGATGCGACTGTTGAATAAAAGCAGCTCCGTCTTCGAACTTTCAGAGCTGGGTATCGTCCCCGAGCGTTTGAATCACCTGCAAGAGCTGGTTAAGAATCCCAACGGCATCATTCTGGTCACCGGCCCTACCGGCAGCGGGAAAACAACGACCCTCTATGCCATATTGAAGTCCATCAACAAACCGGACATCAATATCATAACCGTCGAGGATCCGATCGAGTACCAGATCGACGGGATCAGCCAGATACAGGTGAATCCCAAGATTGAACTGACCTTTGCCAGGGGTCTGCGCTCCATCGTTCGCCAGGACCCGGATGTGATTCTTATCGGCGAAATCAGAGATCTGGAAACAGCCGAAATCGCCGTTCAATCCGCCCTGACCGGGCATCTGGTATTTTCCACCCTGCATACCAATGATTCGGCCAGTGCCATTACCCGTCTGGTCGATATCGGGGTCGAGCCGTTTCTGATTTCATCTTCGGTCATCGCCGTGGTCGCCCAGCGGCTGGTGCGGGTGCTGTGCAACGAGTGCAAGGAGCCTTTTCGGCCCGACGAAATGGCCTTGGAAAGAATTGGCATTGTGCCTGAACAATTCCAAGACCGGATCCTTTATCGGGCCAATGGCTGCGGCAACTGTTTTCACACGGGATACAAAGGCCGAACCGGTATTTATGAAATCATGGTTCTGGGTGAACAGCTCAAGAGCCTGGTGTTGAAAACCTTTGATTCGAACCTGATTAAAAAAACGGCCCTGGAAAATAAAATGATTTCTTTACGCCAGGATGGCATTCTCAAGCTGATCAATGGCGTGACAACCATCGAGGAGGTTTTCCGGGTGACCCAGTTGTAATCAGCGAATGAAATATTTGGGGGGTATCAGGTTCAAGGATGGTTTGGAGACTCAGAGCATGCACTCGCTTGTGAAATAAGCTCGCAGGGTGGACACCGGACTGCCGTTAACCTTCGCGCGATAGCCCTCAAGATTATTTCCATAAAATCTCACGCAAAGACGCAAAGTCGCCAAGATTATAAAAAATAAGATGATGGAATTATTCAAAATATTCTTAGCGGCTTTGCGTCTTTGCGTGAAAACCAATCATCGATAATCGACAAGACTATATTCCGTTCCAAACGGAACGATATTTTGAAAAATGCTAAAAAACTACTGACCATGCTCCGAGAAATATTTCACGGCCCCCGGATGCAATTGAATTCCGACTTCGCTCTGGCGGGTCGCATCCAGCATGAATAAAGTCAGCGCCTTATGGGCACTCTGCAAGCGTTTTCGATTGCTGTAAATCGCATCCATGATCGTGTAGACCGTTTGCTCATCTAGATCTTGCGCAACAACCAGCACCACTCTGGTCCCAAACGTGGTGACACCTGATGGATGCGATGGGTAGGTGTCAGCCGCGATGTTGGTTTTAAAAAAAGCGGGATGATCATCGACCAGCTTTTTAATATCGTCATCATACATATCCACCAGATTTCCCTTGCAGAGCCTGAGCAACTGCTGCAGGGCCGAATCCGGGTGCACGCCGATGTGCACCATTGCCTGAATCGTGCCATGACAAAATGCCATCGTATCCTGTGACAGGGAAGCCGATATTTCTCCGATGAGACTAAAATCTGCTTTCGCCCAGTTTTTGGTTTTCATAATTGTATCCACCGCAAGACGCTGCGGCGATAGCGGTGCGCCGGTATTGATCCGTTTTCCCTTCAGCGCCTCCAGCGACGCGATTTTGGCATCGCTGCGCACAACCAGTGTTATGGGATCATCATATACCGGGACAAGCGTGCGCAGGTTTTCGTAGCTGATATCGAAAAATTCGAAAGTGCCGCTTTTATTCATCGCATCGTGCAACATGCGCGAATCGATAAGACCCATATCCAGGGAACCCCCTTGAAGGTTTGTGAGATTATGCACATCGCCGGGTCCTGGAACTGTTCTGCAGTTCAGATCATCTGAGTGTCTGTTAATCACCCTGCAAAGCATCCGACCGGCAAAGTGAGAAAATGTATCGGTCTCTCCGGTACCTAGCAGAATATCAAAGGCATTGGCTGAAAACGGGAATATGGTGACGATTAGATACGTCAAAAGTATCGACACTCGCCTGAAAAACGGTTTGAAACAGATGAAATTTTTACGTTTGTCGGCGATCATGCTTTCCTCCTCGAGATTTGCAACTGATTAGGATACCAGAATAAAGAAATCGAGGGACAGTAAAGATTCACCATTGGGCCACCCGGGCGATGCTGCGTCGTCTGTTTCGAGCCCAATCCGCGCGCTTGGCAAACGAGTCTAACCCGTAATGTTACGTAACCGCAAGACGGAGCAGTTGGCTCTGTCCGCGACCATCTGCGAGCAAGATCTGCTGAAAGCTTCGTTAATCTCACGGCGGCGATTGTGATAGACCACGATCAGGTCCGCTCCCCATTCATCGGCGGCTTTTATGATCTCTTCCCAGTTCTTTCCGGTTGCAACTTTGTATGATACGGATTCATCACAATTGGCCTTAATGAATGCCGCCAGTTCGTCCTTGAATCTCCGGGCTGTCTCTTGGCGCACTTCCTTGGAGATATGGGATGCGACAATCGGCATGCCGAAACCCGGCATGACACTTACAAGCCGAATCTCGGCACCACTTGATTTCCCAAGCGCTGCGGCTTTTTGATAAACAGCGGCGGCTGTCTTGGGATAATCGACATCTACGGGCACAAGAATTTTTTTAAACATAATCTACTCCGGTAGGTAAAGTAGCGGTCATCCGCATCAACACTCCCCGCTGCCCCTCTTTTTCATGGGCAGCGGGCTGGTAATACGCTATGGCGTCATGTCAATGATCATCGATCAAGCAGCCGCAGCGGCTTCAAGTTTGCGCTTTCGATCGCGCTGTAGAAACCAGACCAGCGCCAGCAGTCCCAACGCCGGTATGAACATGAGCTGTTTCGGCAGCCGCTGGGTCGGCAATTTAATGTTCAGAATCTCTTGGTCAAAGTCGATACCGGCTTTTTCCGCAGCGCTCGCAAAAACCACATTGTCGATCAATATTTTATCCGCTTCGGTGCGCGTTTCAAGCCCGATGCCGTTGAGTCTGTCTACACCTGAACCCTCATCTCCCACCGCCAGCATGACGGTTTTGCTATACGCATTTCCGTTCAAATCCTCCCCTGCCACCTCGAGGATCAATTGGGAGCCGGGTTCCATCCCCGCCACCATCTGCTCCAGTTTGGCGGGCGACTCTTGTGTCAGGGGCGGGAAAGCCATGTCCCACCAGAATCCGGGGCGAAACAGAGTAAATGCCACGAGCAGAAGCGCAGCGGTTTCCCAGATGCGGTTTTTGGTCAAAAAGAATCCCTGAGTACCGGCGGCAAATGCCAGCATGGCGATAACAGCGGCCACGACCACGACAAGCAGATGGAACCAGTTGGCCACCCCGATGATCAGAAGCTCGTTATTGAAGATGAAGATGAACGGCAAAACGGCCGTGCGGATGTCGTAGGTAAAGCCCTGGATACCGGTGCGGATCGGATCACCGCCGGATATGCCGGCTGCCGCAAAAGCCGCCAGTCCCACCGGTGGCGTGTCGTCGGCCAGGATGCCAAAGTAAAAGACAAACAGGTGCACCGCAATCAAGGGCACAATCAGGCCGGCTTTGGCGCCCAGGCTGACGATCACCGGTGCCATCAGGGTCGACACCACGATATAGTTGGCCGTTGTCGGCAGTCCCATCCCCAGGAGCAGGCTGATGATGGCGGTAAAGATCAGGATCAACATCAGGTTCCCGCCCGATATGAACTCGACAAATTCGGTCATTACCAGCCCGATACCGGTGAGGGTGACGGTCCCGACGACGATACCGGCGGCGGACGTGGCCACACCGATGCCGATCATGTTTCTGGCACCGTTGACCATACCTTCGATCAAGTCATCGAAGCCGCTTTTAAATGAAAACTCATCGCCCTTCATCTTGCGGAATATGCCTTTTAAAGGCCTCTGAGTGATCACAATAAACATCAACAGCACCGTGGCCCAGAAAGCCGAAAGTGAGGGTGAAAGCCGTTCCACCACCAGACACCACATCAGCACCACGATGGGCAGCAAAAAGTAATACCCGGCCTGGGCCGTGGGACCCAATTCGGGCAACTCTTTGATTTCATGGCTGGTATCCAGCTCCGGTACCTTGCAGGCAAATGCGAGCAGAAGAAGGTAGGCCGCAAACAGCAGGACACAGACAATGTATATGGTCGCCCCGCCGGCAACGGTTTTAATCCAGCCCAACCCGTAATAGGTGACGCCGCCCACGATCACCAGGAACAAAAAGGTCATGACAGCCGCGAGTAGTTTTTGAGAAAAAGTCTTGGTTACCGTCTTTTCCATACCCTTGAGGCCCATCTTGCCGGCTTCAAGGTGGACAATATAGACCAGTGCGATATAAGAGATGATGGCCGGCAGGAATGCGTGCTTGATGACTTCGATATAGGAGATGCCCACGTATTCGACCATCAAAAATGCCGCCGCCCCCATCACCGGCGGCATCAACTGGCCGTTGGTTGAACACGCCACTTCGACCGCCCCGGCTTTCTCTGCTTTGAATCCGACTTTTTTCATGAGCGGGATCGTGAAGGTACCGGTGGTGACCACATTGGCAATGGACGATCCGGATACCAGGCCGGTCATCCCGGAGGATACCACCGCGGCTTTCGCCGGTCCGCCGCGCAGGTGGCCGAGTCCGGCAAAAGCGACGCGAATGAAATAGTTGCCGGCACCGGCCGATTCGAGCAGCGAACCGAACAGCACGAACATAAATACCATCCCGGTCGAAACCCCGAGGGCAACTCCGAATACGCCCTCGGTCGAGAGCCAGTAATGGGACATTCCCTTGACCAGGCTGGCGCCCTTGTGGGCAATGACATCCGGCATATGGGACCCGCCGAAAGTATAAATGATAAACACGGTGGCGACAATCATCAGCGGTGGGCCGAGTGCACGACGGGTCGCCTCCAGCAGCGTAATCAGACCGACGATGGCAACAATCAGATCCAGCCGGGTCGGATCGCCCGGGCGATCCGATAGTTCAGTGTAAAAAATAAACAGATAGGCTGAACAAAATGCGCCGATCAGCGCCACAATCCAGTCCTGAACCGGAATGTGGTCTCTGGGCGATGATTTAAAAGTGGGATAGGCCGTATAGGCGAGAAAAATGGCAAAAGCCAGATGGATTGCCCGGGCCTCGGTAGAGTTGAATACGCCGATGTTGAAAATAAAGGGCAGGGGAGACGAGTACCAGAGCTGGAAAAGGGTCCAGATCAGCGGTACGTAAAAAAGGACCTTTTTTGGAATCGCTCCGGTTGGATTCCGGGCTCCCGTCTCCGTCTCGGCAATCATCTCCTGAAGCTGTTCCTCAGATTTCCGGCTACCTGTCGATTCAGTCATGGCGATGATTCCTTCTGTGAGAATTGATTGATCTATACGCCGCGGGTTTGCTAAGGAAAGATGGGAATATATCCCGCAGTCCCGCTATTGGTGCGGCAGGGGATCATCTCGGTAAGAATTCTACTTATCAGTGGTCGCTTCTATGTTCCCTTGCTACTACCGGCTCAAAACAGTCTCAGCGAGCGTGTAAGGCAGGTTTGCCGCAAAACTCGGAACCAGTGGACAAAGTGCGCCGGTTGAACGGCGCACTTTTATGGTCCACTTGAGGCTACATCAAGCCCGCTTCTTTATAATATTTCACGGCTCCGGGGTGCAGCGGTGCCGAAAGGCCATCCTTGATCATTTCTTCTTTTTTCAATACCTTAAAAGCCGGATGAAGCTTCTTGAACTGGTCAAAATTCTCGAAAACCGCCTTGACGACGTTGTAGATGATATTTTCGGAAACCTTGGCCGAGGTCACAAAGGTAGCGCCGACACCGAATGTCATGGTGTCTGCATCGGTCCCGCGATACATTCCACCGGGTATGGTTGCTGTCCGGTAGTAGTCGTTGTCTCTCACCAGCTTGTCGATCTCCGGACCGGCGACTTCCACAATCACCGAGTCGCACGAGGTAGTGGCCTCTTTGATCGAGCCGCTGGGGTGGCCCACGGTAAAGACCATGGCATCGACCTTATTGTCGCAAAGCGCTTTAGACTGCTCGGCGGACTTTAGCTCGGAAGCCAGTTTGAATGAGCTTTTGGTCCAGCCCAGTGCCTGCATCACCACTTCCATCGTGCCGCGCTGACCGGAGCCGGGATTGCCGATGTTGACCCGTTTACCCTTGAGGTCTTGAAACTTTTTAATTCCGGAATCAGCGCGAGCGACGACCGTAAACGGTTCGGGGTGTACTGAAAAAACGGCGCGCAGATCCTTGTTCGGTCCCTTGCCTTCGAATTTGCTGGTGCCGTTATAGGCGTGGTACTGCCAGTCGGACTGGGCAACCCCCATATCCAGCTCACCCGCCCGGATGGTGTTCAGGTTATAGACCGAGCCGCCGGTGCTTTCGACCGAGCAGCGAATACCGTGCACTTTCCTGCCCTTGTTCACCAGGCGGCAGATGGCGCCGCCGGTGGGATAATAAACCCCGGTCACTCCGCCGGTACCGATGGTGACGAATGTTTGATCCGCCGCCTGGGTCGGTGCGGCGCTCATGAAAAAGACCAACCCGAAAAGTAGGGCCATGCTGATGACGATTGTTTTCTTCATTTGAGCCTCCTTAGTATTGAAAATTAACGTTTCCAGGTGCATCAGCCATTTATGTCAACACGCATGATAAATGCCTCTGTCTCCTGTACTCCTTCCTCCGCAAATTATCTCTTCTAGATTTACTGCATAACGGCCGGATTGTATATCCGTGCAGTAACTTATGATGAATTATCCAAGAGCATAGACGATGTCAAGAATATATATGAGTTTTAGAGAATGAATGAAATTTAATAATGTTAGGAGAAGATCAATCCAATTAAATGAGTCTTGATTCATTTTTTCTCTAGACCCATCATTCCATTGCTCTCTCCGAGCCGGAGGCCAGAACCCATGATTCCACTAGACCAGCATTCCAACATTTTCATTGAGAGCAAAGCGAACTAAGAGCCCTTTGTCAAGACTTCATCAAGCCCGCTTCTTTATAATATTTCAGCGCCCCCTGATGAATCGGTGCGGATAAGCCTTCGAGCATATTTTCTTTGGTCAGCACGATATAAGCCGGATGCAGCTTTCTAAAAGACTCGAAGTTTTCAAATATTTCTTTGGTGATGACGTAGACGACATTATCGGGTACTCTGACCGATGTGACGAAGGTGGCTTTCACACCGAAAGTCTCGACATCTTCTTTGTTCTCTGCTCCCGGATAGATCTTAATCGGGATTTTGACTTTGGTATAATAAGGATATTTGACGAGCAGCTTTTCCACATCGGTAATGGGAATAAACCTCACTTTGCGAGGACCGTTGGTGGCTTCCTTGATAGCGCCGCTGGGATGTCCGACGGTATAAAAGAAGGCGTCGATTCTGCCGTCCTGCAAAAGGCCGGGAGCTTCGGCCGCCTTGATCCCTTCAGCAATTAAATCCAAACGATAGTCGATACCAGCCGCTTCCAAAGCATCGACGGAATTCTGACGCTGTCCGGAACCACGGTTGCCGATGTTGACCCGCTTTCCTTTTAAATCGGTAATATCATGGATGTTTGCATCGACGGCCGCCACCAGAGTAATCGATTCCGGGTGAATACTGAACATGGCCCGCAGATCTTCCTGCGGACCTTTTTCTTTCCACTCGGCCAGACCATTGACGGCCTGATACTGGCGGTCGGACTGCACGACACCGAACTGCAGATCACCGGCCATAATCCCATTGACATTAAATACCGACCCAGCGGTGGATTCAACCGTACAACGGATGCCGTATGTATCTTTCTTTCTGTTCACGATCCTGGCAATGGCACCGCCGGTGGGATAATACACACCGGTGATCCCACCGGTACCGACAACAACAAAGGTGGTTTTCGATTTTGCCGATACTTCCTTTTCAGCCTGCTGCTCACCGGAAGGACCGCATCCCGCAATAAGTGCGAGCCCAAACACAAGCATGATGCTCATGATCCGTAGGTTTTTCATCCAAACCTCCTTTGGTTACACTGGATGTCGACGCAACATCCGGGATTATTAAAGAAGAATTCTTTCCCTTCAATCGTCCTTCACTCAGATCAAATATATTGAGTGAAACCCCTAAAATAACAAATTATGCGCGCTGATTAATTCCTAACAAAATTAAATACCCGACGCAATAATCTTATCATCACTGTAACATGCGGAATTTGAGAATGGATGAGGCAGCTGAAATCTTTTAAAAGGTAACTCATGACGCATAATTTTCAAGTGATTCGGCACTGGATCTGTGATGCTGGATACTGGATGTCGGATGAAACAGTTGCTGCCGTCGTCACCCCATAAGCGCTAAGTTGTGATTTACACCAGGGCGCGGGGGAAAATTTACTGAAAACAAATGAACATCGAACATCGAACGTCCAACATCGAATTTTGAATGAGAAAAAAGATGATAAAACAGACTGATACCTTAAAAAATGGATTGCTCGAGTATTCGACATGAGTATTAAAACGGCTGAAAAGAAACAGATATAGGTGTTTAATGTTCGGTATTGGATATTTAGTTTTCATTCGATGTTGGACGTTCGACGTTCGATGTTCGACGTTCATCTTTTTAGCGATCATCCGTCACAGCCCCGTTCACCGGCAAAAGCTCGGTCCAAATCGACGATGATACCGTCGGTACAGTCCAGATCATGGTCTCTCCAAAGGGTACTTTTGTACCAGAGCCTTGTACTGTGCAGCCTCCTGCAGACGATCGCGTTTGCGACAACCGGAAGCGTAAACAGTACATTTTGCATGGAGTGTTTTGACGGCTGCGTTGTATTGGAAGGGGGAGAGACATCCGCTTTCGATGATCTTAACCAAGGACTTTATGCGATACTTATCCAACGCGGACTTGCGGGACAGCTGGTCGGCATGCCCGCCCCGTTTGATTATCAGCGGCGTGTCTATCAGATAAACCGGATATCGACAACTGACCCTGAGCCATAGATCATAGTCTTCACACGCCGGAAGATTCTCATCAAAAAGGCCGACGCGATCAAAGAGCTTGGGGCGGATCATCACCGCTGAAGGGCTGACAAGGCAAAATTCCAGGGAGCGTTCGAATATCATTCCCGAAGGTTTTTGATGCCGTATTTTAGGGTTAACCCGTCTGCCGTTGCGGATCCAGATCTCCTCGGTCTGACAGATCAGGGCATCCCGACGATCATTAAAAAATTCTACCTGACGCGTAAGTTTTTGCGGCAGCCAGAGATCATCGGAGTCTAGAAAAGCGATCAGTTCACCTGCAGCCGCCTGGATTCCGCGGTTGCGAGCGGCACTGACGCCTTGGTTGTGCTGCGCCAGAACCGTTAACCTGTCCCGGTACCCGCTGAGAATCTCGGCTGTATTATCCGTTGAACCGTCATCCACCACGATCAACTCCAAATTCACATATTCCTGCGCCAGAACGGAATCGATCGCCTCGTGCAATATCCATCCGCGGTTGAATGTCGGAATTATGACGCTTACATGGGGTTGGGTACTCATTGGGAAATTTGAGATATAGTCAATAGTTGTGTATGAAGAAATTAGGCGGCAATCCGTTTTTCTTCGACACCATTGACAAATTTAACTCCTCTAATTACTTCTGCCAGGCGTTGCGGATGGTGAAGTCG
>Ga0126331_1000053_pt1 | contig 48754 bp, 51 predicted proteins | sample InaspJWI98metaG_FD_96379 | JGI IMG/M metagenome (GOLD analysis project Ga0126331, IMG submission 96379) | Marine gutless worms symbiont microbial communities from Oahu, Hawaii - Inanidrilus sp. 2 OAHU.JWI-98 metaG | ecosystem: Host-associated > Annelida > Digestive system > Unclassified | place... | reverse complement strand
GGCCCCGGGCATTGAATACCAGCTGGGGGATGTTGATCTTCATGGGGCAGACATACATGCAGCGCGTACACATGCTGCACCACCAGATCCAGTCATTATTCAAAATCTCCTCGTCCATGCCCAAGGCCGCCATGCGCAGAAACTTGCGCGGATCCATGCCTTCGAGCCCGGTGGCCGGACAACCGGATGAGCAGGCCCCACAGGTCAGGCAAAGATTCAGGTTCCCCCCGTCAGGCAGGATCTCTTTGACCTTGTCTATGAATACACTCTTCTTTTTTCCTCCAAGTTTGATTACTTCGTCAGCCATGATATACTCCGTCTTTTGATTTATACTTATTTATTCAATGGGTTGGGTCCCAATTCCAAAATATGCTCAGTCATCTCCTTGGCAAATGCTGCGAAGGTGGGACCTTCACCGGAAGATAGATTATACATCCGCACCCGTTCGCCTTCAATACCCACTTCAGCGAGCAGGCGGTTGGCGTGGTTCACCCTTTCACGGGCCCTGAAATTGCCGGCATTGTAATGGCAGGCCCCCTCCAGGCAGCCGACCACATAGACACCGTCGGCCCCTTTCTGGATGGCGCGCAGCAGATACATGACATCCACCTTGCCGGAACAGGGGACCCGGATAATTTTAATATTCGTAGGATAGTCGAGCCTCATGGAACCTGCCAGGTCCGCGGCGGAATACCCTCAGTATTCACAACAAAATGCGATGATCGTGGGTTCGAAATCAGCCATTACATTCCTCCTGCCAACAATGCGTCAATTTTACATGCAATCTGGTCATCTTCATAGAATCCCAACTGGATGGTCTGTCGTGGGCAGACACCGGCACAGGCGCCGCATCCGTGGCACAGGGCCTCATCTATCTGGATCTCTTGGGCCTCCGTATTGAAAACCGGTACATCATACGGACACGTCCGTACACAGGTCAAGCATTTTACGCAGTATTCCGTATCAACATTGGCCGTGATAGCCGAAAGTTTGATTTCCGGGCGGGCCAGAAATGTTACCGCCCGCGAAGCGGCTGCCTGGGCCTGGGAAATGGTCTCGGATATCAGCTTGGGCCCGTGAGCCGTGCCGCAGAGAAAAATACCCTCCCCGGGCATGTCTACCGGCCGCAGTTTTACATGCGCCTCTATATAGTAGCCTTCCTGGTTGGCATTCAACTTCATGATGCTGCTAAGTTCCTCGGTATCGGCCGCCCGCATCCCGGCACTCAGGGTCAACAGATCCGCGCAGATTTCAACATCCTGCTGCAGCACATGGTCCCGGGTTGTCACCAGGATGCCTTCGGCGGCTGCTTTGGCCACCGGCGGATTGTCGGCATCGTAACGCATGAAGATCACGCCCTGATCCCGGGCTTCAGTATAGTAATCTTCCAGCAGGCCGTAGGTCCGCATATCGCGGTAAAGGACAAACACCTGGGTCTCGGAGCTCAGTCTTTTGATGTGCAGGGCATTCTTCACGGCGTTTTGGCAGCAGATCCGCGAGCATTCCTGCATCTCGGCGCACCGCGAGCCGACACATTGAATCATGACGACCGTATCAAGGTGAGCAGCGCCTTGCGTCTCCAGCCAATCAGCCAAACCGACCTGGGTCACAACACGGTCATCCTCGCCGTAGAGATACTCTTTGGGGTGGTATTCAACCGCACCCGTGGCTACGATGATCACCCCGTGATCGATGTCCCGCTTTTCACCGGCTGTGCCTACGGCTAATTCAGTTTTAAAGTTGCCTTTGTAACCACCAAAGCCCGTTACGGTGGTTTCGGTCAGCACCTCAATCTTGGCGTGGCCATTGACTTCGTCCGCCAGTGTTCCGACGTAGGCGCCGACATCACCGCCCTCGATGGTGTGATGCAGGTTGCGGGCAAAACCGCCCAGCTGCCCATCTTTTTCGATCAGCACCACCTCAAAATCCTGCTTGCCCAGGTTCAGGGCCGCATTCATGCCGGCCACCCCGCCGCCGATGACCAGAGCTTTCTGGTTGACCGGAATGACCTTGGCCGAAAGCGGCTTCAGGGTGCCGGCGCGGGCAACGGCCATTCTGACCAGGTCCTTGGCTTTCTGGGTGGCCAGGTCCGGGCTCTTGGAGTGAATCCAGGAATTCTGATTTCGGATATTGGCCATCTCAAACAGGTACTTGTTCAAGCCGCAGGCTTCCAAGGTCTCCATGAACATCGGTTCATGGGTCTTGGGGCTACAGGAGGCAACCACCACCCTATTCAAGTTGTGTTCGGTGATCATCTCCTTCATCTTTTCCTGGGTGTCCTGGCTGCAAGTAAACAGGTTGGCGTCCGTAAAGACCACCCCGGGCAGTTCAGCCGCATACTGTTGCACAGCCGGCACATCGACCACACCACCGATATTGATCCCGCAGTTGCAGACAAACACACCGATCCGCGGATCCTGACCGGCCACGTCCACTTCCTCGGGCACCACCACTTCCGGGATATCCTTGCCCCGGGCCGCGGCCAGTTCCGACCCCGCCAGACAGGCAGCGGCGCTGGCTTCCGTGACCGAGCCGGGGATGTCCTTGGGACCCTGGAACACACCGCAGGTATAGATGCCTGGTTTGGACGTCTCCACCGGTGCAAAGGGATCGGTTTTGGCAAAGTTATATTTATTCAGATCAATGTCGAGCTTCTCGGCCAACGCCACGGCAGTATCGGGAATCGTGAGTCCAATGGACAGAACCACCATGGAAAAGGTCTCTTTTTTCATCGCGCCGCTCTCATCGGCATAGAGCACACTGAGGTCACCGGTTTCCTGTATTTCATTGATCGTGTGGACCCGCGCTTTCACAAAGCGGATCCCCTCTCGATCCCGGGCCCGGAGATAATACTTCTCATAGTCCTTGCCGAAGGTCCGCATGTCCATGTTGAAGACCGCGCAGTCCAGATCCCCGTGAATGTGCTCCTTGGCGGCATACATACAGCACACCGAAGAGCAGTAGCCATTGCCGCAGCGGTTGGTATCCCGGGAGCCGACACACTGCAGCCAGGCGATGCTCTTGGGCTCTTCCCGGTCAAGCGGCCGCATGACATGACCGAAATAAGGCCCCCCAGCAGACAGAATCCGCTCGAACCCTTCACTGGTCACGACGTTGGGATATTTTCCGTAGCCGAGGTAATCCAGGCCGGAGGGATCAAAGCCCTTTGTTCCCGGTGACAGGATGACGGAACCGACGGTCACCTCGGTTTCGCGCTCCACGTCGTCATACCGCACCGCTTTGGCCATGCAGACGTTTTCACACAGGCCGCAGCCCACACAAGCGTCCTTGTCGATGGCATAGGCCAGCGGTACCGCCTGGGCATACTCGATGAAGGTGGCCCGCTGGTCATTCATCCCCTTGTTGATCTGGTTCACCGCCGAAGCAGGACAGTTGCGGGCACAGTCGCCGCAACCGGTGCATACATCTGAATCGATGAAACGGGGATTATTGGTCAGGGTCACGGAAAAGTTTCCGGGATCCCCCGCAATATCTTTGACTTCACTGTTGGTAATCAGGTTGATGTTCATGTGCCGGCCGACCTCGACCAGTTTCGGTGAGATCACTCACATGGTACAGTCGTTGGTCGGGAAGGTCTTGTCCAGCCGGGCCATCAGTCCCCCGATGGTCGGCCCCTTTTCTACCAGGTACACGTTGTAATCTGAATTTGCCAGATCCAGGGCGGCCTGCATACCCGCTATGCCGGCACCCACAACCATAACTGATCCGCTCGTGTTACTCATTGTTCCTCCCTCTATTCACAGTCATTTTCCAATGACTATAGCGCTACGAATACGGGTTTGCTGTCTTCCATACCGGTGAATTCAACCTGGTTGGTTTTCTCCAGGTCAGCCAGCAGGTAAGAGATCCTCAGCAGATCCAGGCCAATTTCCCGGCTGATATCCCGCACGGATTTACAGCCTTTTTTAATGGCCAGAAATATCATGCTCTTCTGGAATTCGCGCTCCAGTTCCTTGAAAAGCGCGGCTTCATATTGGTCCACGTCCCACTTGCGTCCGTAGACATCCCCGTTGGCGGTAATCTTCACTTCTTTGCCTACCAACCAGCGGATGGCTGGATTGTTGACCGTCATGTCGGCGGCCTCCAGGGCCATCTCCAGGGCGGCTGTGTCCAGGGGGCCCTGATCTTTGACCGCGGTGATGGTATCCGTGGCAATCTCCACGAATCGCTGGGCTTCGGCGGAGGAGACCCAGGCCAGATGCAGCCTGTCCGCGCCGATACCGGCCATGTCGAGCAGTTTTTTGGTGAGAACGATCTTTTTCTCGGCCTGAACATTACCCTCCAGGTAATGGCAATCACCGAAATGTCACCCGGACACCAACACGCCGTCACAACCCTGTTTGAATGCTTTGATGATGAATCCCGGGTCAACCCGGCCGGAACACATGACCCGCACGGTTCTCAGGTTGGACGGATACTGCAGCCGGGATACGCCCGCCAGGTCGGCCCCGGCATAGGCACACCAGTTACACAGAAACGCTGCGATCTTAGGCTCGAAATCACCCATGTTCTTATCCTCTATCTTATTGTTATATCCTGACGTTCAGTAACAAATCGTTTCACTTTCAATTCTAAACAACGGCATTCACCGCGGCTTCGATCTGCTCGTTTTTGAAATGCAGCATATCGATAGCCAGCTGGGGGCAGGACGAGGCGCACAGGCCGCAGCCCTTGCAAGAGGCGGAAATGTTCCGGGCCCGATAGCCTTTGCCCTCGACTTCATCCAGGACAATGGCCCCAAAGGCGCACACTTCGGTGCACAGGCCGCAGCCGATGCACTTTTCGGTGTCTACCAAGGAGACCAGCGGCGAAATACTGATGGACGCCTTGGACAGAACCGTGGCGGCGCGGCTGGCCGCGGCCTGGGCCTGGGCAATGCTCTCATCCAGCGCTTTCGGGTAGTGCGCCAATCCGCACAGGAAGATGCCGTCCGTCGCGCATTCCACCGGCCGGAGCTTGGCATGCGCTTCCATGAAGAAGTTGTCGGAATTCAACGGCAGCTTGTAGAGGGCCGCCAGTTTATTATTGTCCGCCGGTTTGATGGCCGTGGCCAGATTCACGAGATCGGCCTTGATCACCAGATCCCGTTGCAAAACCGGTTCGAACACCTTGACATCCAAGCCATCCGCTGTTTCCAAGACTTCCGGTTTGCACTCCAGGTTGTAACGGATAAAGATGACGCCCAATTCCCGGGCTTGCTTGTAGAGCACTTCCCGCTCACCGTAGGTCCGGATGTCCCGGTACAGGACAAAAACATCCTTGTCCGGGGCGGCCTCCTTGATGGCGATTGCCTGGAGAATGGATCCGGTGCAGCAGATCCGGGAGCAATAGGGCCGCTGGTCATCCCGAGAACCCACGCACTGGATGAAAACAACGGTCTGGGCATCAGCGAGTTTTTCGGGATGGTGCTCCAGGTCATGCCAGCGGGTCACCCGCTCATTTTGACCGTATAGATATTCGGTCGAATCGGTGGCTTCTCCACCGGTCGCCACGATGACTCCGCCATGGGTAATCGTCTGGGAAGCGCCGTTTGAGGAGACCTGGGTTTCGAAATTGCCGACAAATCCGGCGGCGTCCGTCACTTCCGAATCCAGCAGTACCGTGATGTCCGGGTGTTTTTCCACCCTGGCAATCATATCATCGAGAAAGGGTTGGACCGCCTGGCCCTTCCAGGTATGCGCCAGATCCCGGGCCTGGCCGCCGATAGCAGCAGAACGCTCGACGATGGTGGCCGGGAATCCCTGGTCGGCCAGACTGAGGGCCGCGGTCATGCCGGCCGCGCCGCCCCCGATGACCAGGGCGGATTTGTTGACTTCCACGGTGACATCGCTAATGGGATCCAGTAAAGCCGCCCGGGCAACTGCCATACGTACGAGGTCCTTGGACTTTTCGGTGGCTTTGTCCTTTTCGCTGGCATGTACCCAGGTGCACTGGTTACGAATATTGGCCATTTCAAAGAGATACGAATTCAGCCCGGCATTCCGTACTGTTTCCTGGAACAGGGGTTCATGGGTCCGCGGTGTACAGGCCGCCACGACGATCCGGTTGAGCTTTTGTTCTTTGATGACCTCCACCATTTTATCCTGGGTGTCCTGGGAGCAGGAGAAGAGGTTTTCCTCAACATAGGCTACGCCGGGCAGGCTGCGGGCGTACTCGGCAATAGCCGGAACATCGGCGATACCGCCGATGTTGGTGCCGCAGTTGCAGACAAACACCCCAATGCGGTTTTCCTGGCCCTCCACGGAGACCTCAACGGGGAGTGCTTTTTCACTGACCAGATCGTTTCTAACCGCCGCCAGGGTCATACCGGCCTTGCAGGCGGCCGAACTGGCTTCCATGATCGACTCGGGAATGTCTTTGGGACCCTGGAAAGCACCGCAGACATAGATGCCTTCCCTTGAAGTGGCCACCGGATCGACTGCCGCGGTCTTACAGAAATTACCGGCCGTCAAATCCAGGTCCAGCCGCTGGGCCAGATCGATAATCTCCGGAGAGATTTCCACACCGACGGACAGGACGATCATGTCGAATACTTCGGTGGCGATCTCGCCCTCAGGCGTCACGTAGCGAACTTCCAGATCGTCGCTGCCGTCCACCGGATCAACCGTGTGCACGCGGCTGTTGACGAAACGGACCCCTTTGTCCTTGGCGTTGTTATAGAATTTATCGAATTCCTTCCCGTGGGTGCGCATATCCATGTAAAAGATGGCGCAATCCAGGTCGTCACCGGCATGTTCTTTGGCAATCACGGCCTCTTTGATGGAATACATGCAGCAGACGGATGAACAGTAATTGTTGTCGCATTTGTTCATGTCCCGGGAGCCCACGCACTGGAACCAAGCGATCTTTTTGGGCTCTTTGTCGTCCGAACGTCGGATGAGATGGCCGCCTGTAGGGCCGGTGGCGGCCAAGATACGCTCCATCTCAATGGAAGTGATGACATTGGGCATGGCGGCATAGCTGTAATTATCAAACCGGGAGAGATCGAACGGCTTGAAACCCGGTGAAAGGATGACCGAACCGACATTGAGGGTTTCGGTGGTGGGTTTCTGGTCGAAATCTACCGCTTCGGTGGGACAGAGTTTTTTACAAGCCCCGCATTTCCCTTTTTTCTGAAAGTAAATACAGGTCTGATCATCGATCGCGTATTTCAGCGGTACGGCCTGGGCATATTCCACGTAGGCGGATTTGCGCTTGGCCAACCCCATGTTGTAGGGATCGGTTACCCTCTTGGGGCATTTTTCCGCACACAGACCGCAGGCAATACATTTGGACTCGTCTATGTACCTGGGCTGGCTGGTAATTTCGACCTGGAAATTTCCGGCCGTCCCCTTAATTTCACCTATTTCACTAAGCGTCTTGAGCTCGATGTTCAAATGCCGGCCGACCTCGACCAGTTTCGGTGAAATAATTCACATGGCGCAGTCATTGGTGGGGAATGTCTTGTCCAACTGCGACATGACCCCGCCAATGGATGGTCCTTTTTCAACCAGATACACATAGTACCCTGAATCTGCCAGATCCAGGGCCGCCTGCATTCCGGCAATCCCGCCGCCGGCCACAACAACCGATCCAATCGGCTTATCACTCTTTTTTCCCATTCCCTTACTCCTGTGTTTCGGAAAAGTATGGTTTGTCTCAAGAACAGAGCGCTGCTAACCACCTATGTTTCTTTCATCGTTTCAATCCGCTATCAGTCGCCCGCTGTACCCTGCGACTATCGTCCACCGGTCAAAGGCATTCCAGCCCCTGGGATGCGGCGGCCGAGCCGCTACCTAAAGTTGCCTTAATTTTAACCATTTGAATACGTTTAGTAATTCGAGGGAGAAAATCCGGACCCGGTGGATAACCGGATGGACAGGGGCATTTTCAAAGGGTCTCATAAAACGTTTTCTGGCCTGATCCTCACGCTGTACGCTAACTGCCGGCAGCCTGCCTGGGCAATCCAACTAATGTTATGTTTCGGTCACCCCCGTCACCCGCGACAGGCTCTGATCCGGGTACTTGCAGCTGGGGGCTGTAAAAGTGTGCCAAAATGGCACTATTTATATAATAAGGAACAAAAACACAAAGGTCCGTATAATCTACAGCCATAATTTAGTCAAGCCCCTTATCAAATGTAATTCTTGGCCGTTTTTTTGACTAAATAAGGTCGCTCCTGGCGCGTCGCCTAAACCTTACTTTAAATCTAAATAACTGTAATAATATTATATTATTAAAAAATTGACTTGGCCGGATGGCGCCGGATGCCGGGCGGGAATCGCAAAGCCCCTCAATGGGGCGATCGATATGCCTGAGGGGGTTGCGTTTACAAAGCCATGAAAATCTGCACGTCCGCCACATCCCGCAGGCTTTTCAGGTAAGCCTTGATCTCCGGGGCAGCTTTTTCAAACTTCAGGTTTTGGTACAATTGTTCCCGGATTTCGTCAAAGGCCAGCTTCCGTTTGGCCTGGCGATCCTCGACCAGGATCAGGTGGTAGCCGCGGCTGGTACGCACGATATCGCTGATCTCGCCCGGATTGAGTGAAAAGGCCGCGTCCGCAAAGCCCTTGATCATCTTTTCTCTTTCGAAATACCCGAGATCGCCCCCATTTTCACTGCTGGGGCATTGGGAGTAGTCAATGGCCATATCGGAAAACGGCACGCCCTGATCAAGCTGTTCCAGGATTCCTCTAATCAGCACAACCGCCGCTTTGCGCTCCTCCCGGGTGCTTTCAGGACCGGCGGCAATAAAAATATGGCTGGCTTTGACCAGGGCCGGTACCTTAAACAGATTGGGATGTGTATTATAAAAAGACCGCAGCTCCCGGTCATCCACCTCAACCAATCCAATCACCTGCTCGTCGATAAGCTGTCGGATAGCCAGGTCCGTGTGCAACCTGTCGCGCAGCTGGGTCGGGGAGATACCCGCCCGCATGAGGGCATCCTCCTGTTCGGCGGCGCTGGAAAAACGGGCAGCTACCCTTTCCAATTCCTTATCAATCTGATCACCATCCACCTTGAAGCCCAGCCGCAGGCATTCCTGGTAAGCCAGTTTACGCCCAATCAGATTGTCGAGGACCTCTTTTTTAAGGGCTTGCAGTTTCAAGTCAGGAAGATCTTCAACCGGAGTATCGATTTGATGCAGGGCCTGCTGTAGGGCCGTCTCGAAATCGGCTAGAGCGATATCCTCCCCATTCACAGCCGCTACCCGTTCAAGGGGTACCGGTTGGCTCCACAATGAAGGGGCAAACAGTCCGACCGCCACAATGAAAATGAGCGTACAGCCAATCCGCAGGGACCATCGCGCCCCCAGCACACATCGAATCATATCAAGCTCGCGTTTGGTGAATGTTTGACATCTGCCCGTTGCATATCATTTTAGAAGCATAGCGGCAAATGCTTTCCAGCCCGATGATCCTAACTTAAAACGACCCCGCACCTTGGCATAGCTTTCCAGGCATGCTAATAACCGGCATGCAGCAAGACCCTTTCTTAAATTACCATTGCTGTGCGCCGGACCCCGGACCATGACTTCTAAAACCAAAAAACAAAATCCCCAGTTGGTTGCGGACTGGCAGACGCTCATGCGGACCTTCATCCGGCCCGAAAATGAAGCGACCCGATCCACCCTGGTGAAATACATGGAGCAGATCCTGTTTGGGCTGCACGATTTCCTGGGAGACCACGTGGGTATCACCGAGGAAGCCAGCCTGAAAGAACTGGCCGAGCGGTTTACCGATACTCACATCAGCCGCACGCCGGAAAAAAAGCTGGCTGACGTGATCACCGACCTGATCGAGGATATCGCCCCCCATGCCGTCAATGTTGCCTCGCCCTACTTTATCGGCCACATGACTGCGGCCATTCCGTTTTTTATGGTCCATCTCAAGACGATCGTAGCCGCCTTGAATCAGAATGTCGTCAAACTGGAAACTTCCAAGGTCGTATCGATTATAGAAAAGCAGGTTCTGGCCAAAATCCACCGGCTGGTATTCGGGCAGGATGATGATTTCTACGCCGAGCACGTCCAGCACACCAGTACTACCCTGGGCAGTTTCGTAGAAGACGGCACCCTGGCCAACATCACCGGGCTATGGGTGGCCCGCAATAAGCTCCTGCACCCGCGGCCTGGATTCGCGGGGGTCGAGCACGAGGGGATGGCCGCCGGCCTGCGCGCCCATGGGTTCGACCGCTGCGTGGTCCTGGTTTCCCGCCTGGGGCATTACTCCCTGCGCAAAGCCGGCGGTGTTTTAGGAATCGGCAACCGCAATATCATCGGATTGGACGTGGATGCCGAAAACCGCATTGACATCAACCGCCTTAACGAGGTTATTACGGAGTTGCAACGACCGGCCGCGCGGACCGGCATCATGGCCGTGGTCGGTATTGCCGGCACCACGGAAACCGGCACGGTCGATCCCCTGCCTGAACTCGGTCGACTCTGCGCCGCCCATGACATCCATTTTCATGTGGATGCCGCCTGGGGCGGCCCCACCCTGATGTCGGACCGGTATCGGCACTTGTTGGCAGGAATTGCCCTGGCTGATTCAGTGGTCATCGATGGACACAAACAGTTTTACATGCCCATGACCTGCGGCATGACCTTGTTCAAAGACCCGGTCTCCATGGAAGCGGTGGTCTACCATGCCAAGTATATCAACCGCCCCGGATCGGTTGACCTGGGCATCAGATCCCTGCCCGGATCGCGCGAGGCCAGCTCCCTCATTCTGGATAGTGCTCTTAAAATAATGGGCAGCCAGGGGTATGCCATCCTCATCGAGCACGGCATCGAGACCGCGGAAAAATTCGCTGCGGAAATAAACCGGCGCGCCGATTTTGAATTGGTAACCCCACCGCAGTTGAATGTGCTTACCTACCGTCTTCATCCGGAAGACCTGTCAAAGGCTTTGGGCGAAAGTGTAGACACCGGGCAGCTTCTGAACCATATCAATACGCTGCTGCAAAGATTGCAGCGCGAAGCCGGGCGGAGTTTTGTCTCGCGCACCACGCTCACTCTGAAAGATACTCCGGAGGCCGACACGGTGGTGCTGCGCTGCGTCATCATGAATCCCATGACAACCTTGGATATCCTCAAAGAGATCTTGAACGAGCAAAGCACAATTTACCGGGAAGCAATTTTACCGTCTCTCTGATAGTGTGGTGGCGTATGCTAACCGGACCAGAATCCTGTGAAGATGCACAATATGCCAATCAGCCGCCTGATTTAGTCCTACGCCGTCAATAGGCTATACGGTAATACAACAATCCGATGTATTCGTGCATATAAAGGGAAACATCTTTGAATGACCGCGGTAGAAAATGCCACCATGCATAAGCATGCCTTTGCCCGGAAAACAATCCATTGGCAAACGGTTCACAGGTAAGACCAATTCTCTGGAAAGTCCAGAGGGCCCGTTTGAGATGATAGTCTGAAGAAACCAGAATAGGGGCCTGAAACCCGTACTGTTTGCAAATTTGAAGTACTTCCTTGGCATTTTCAAATGTATCCCTGCTCGTATTCTCTTCAATAATGGCGTCATGGGGAACCCCTAATTCTTGCAGATAGCGTCGGGCCACTTCAGATTCAGACACCTTGCGACCAAGCGGATTGCCTCCGGATACGATAACGGGGACCTTCAAGCGCCCATACAATCTCACCGCCGTTACAGTTCGCGCAAGCATGGCTTCGGAAAGGGTTCCGGTTTGCCCGGAAAGGTCAGTTAACCGATCATCGACCCCACCGCCCAATAAAACAATCACATCGCCGCTTGGAAGGATGCTTTTCGGCCTTAGGTCACGGGTCAACCCTGCTAAGAGCAAATCCGCCACTGGGGCAATACTTAAAAGCCACATAATGGCACCGGCTGTTAGAACCAAGGACCCCGTTTTTCGATATTTTTTAAAAATAAGAAATATGCCGGCAGATAAAAAGAGAAGTACAAATAATCCCGGCGGCAGGATAAATGGCGTAATCAATTTCTTGATGATAAACATGCTAACTGGTTTTTTCCAATGGCGTCCGGCGGACGCTTTTGAGTCGCATCCAAAGATTATAGCCGTAGACAGCCGCCACGGCAGCAGCCAGCCTCGGGATCCACAACCAGAAAGCGCCAATACCCAAAGGCACAAACAGCAAGGGGTCTTCGATCATGGCATGGTTTATCCCGATGGAAAGGTGCAGCCGCTCTAGTTCTTCCCGGGAATAGCAACCCTGACGGGTCTCCTCAACGATAACCGCCCCACCGTAGGCGATGCCGAAGATGGCGGCCGCCAGCCAGAGCAGACCCACATTGCGGTTGAGGCCCAGCAACTTCAACAATGGATCGAGTACCCGCACGAGCTGGTCGATGATCTTGTAGGCCTTCATCGCCTCCAGAACCACCATGATGAAAACGATAATCACCAGGATCTGCAGGGCCAGCTGGATAGTTGCCAGGCACCACTTTTCCAGGAGGGCGGCCAGTCCAATAACCGCTGCGGGACCTGACCGGACGATATTATCCAGACCGGTTTCGGACGACAAAAACAAGGAGACCACGCTGACCGTTACCACCGATGCCAGCAGGCGGAACACAGTGGCCTTTATCGGGTTGAGGCCCGATTTAGCCTGAATGATACCTTCCTGGATCAGACTGTGGGAAATCAGGAGAAAAACGGCAATCAGGGTCATCTGGTCCTGAGTCAGCGGCAGGACAACCATGGCGGCAATACCGCCATAGATACCGGTCAGCATCCCCACGATCAACGGCAAGGCGGCCACCGGTGGCAGCCCCATTAGCTGCATGGCGGGCTGCAGCAGAAAATCAAGATACGACAACCAGCCGCTGTACTGGAGCAGCATGGTAAAAAAGGAGATCGGTATCAGGATTTTCAAAATCCAGACATAGCCGTGCCATCCTTTCGACAGGCCGCTGAGAAGAATTGTTTTCACGTTTTCCATATTGCACGTACCTTTGCCTGGGTCCTGCCGGATAGTATCTGGGCAGCGTTGAACCGTTTTACGCCGGCGTGCCTCTACACGCACAGGCGCCGCCTGGTCGCCTATAACACAGATGAACTGAATACGCATCTTAAAATCGGAAGAGGACCTGAATTGGAGCGGTGGTGGGAAGCGGCAGCCCTACCGGCCGGTGGCAATGGGCGGGTCAAGCGGCCAAAATGGTCAATCATCGTTCTTTTTAAGGCAGGCCATGCAATCAGTCAAAAGGTTGCGCAGCTTGCGCCGCAGCACGGTATAGGAGTAATAGGTCGTGGCGATTTTGTAATTGTGCGCCACCATTTTTCGCCGGTATTTTGCATCGCTGAGCACCTTCCGGGTTTTGGCCACCGTTTCGGCCGATACGTACCCGTCCATTTCGACAACGGCAAACCCCTTGGGTTTAATATCCATACTGTATATTGAGTACGTATTCACAAGAATGGGTTTGCAAAAATAGATAGCCTCGAGAAAGGCATTCCCGAACCCTTCGAAATTGGAAGGATAGGTCACCAGATCGGCGTGGGGGTATATATCGTAGAGGGTGTAGATCTTCTCGCCTTTGGCGGTTGTTCCGCGTTTGTGGTTAATGATATCGGACACGAAGACGGTATCCACCTTCATCATCCGCGAATACTCGCGGACCCGATGTTCGTAGTCGTAGCCCTCATCTCCCGAGGCGTGGGAGATGACCAGTTTGGCTTTGAGATTCAAACGACTGACCAGTTCGATGGCATGTTCGATCCCTTTGCGTTTGACAACCCGGGTGGGCTGCAGGATCAACAGTTCATCTTCTGCCACGCCCAGGTCACGCCGTACATCGCAGGCATACCGGTCATCGCCGATCGGGGCCTGCGCGCCGGTTACCCGGCCCGCGTCATCCGCCGCCACGGTTGGCGGTGGATCGTCGAAATCCATGACATTGGGTATAACGGTAGCCGATATACCACTACGCAGGCTGAGCTGATTGTCCGCCGACGTATTGATGACCGTGTGATGGATGTGGGGAACGTGGGGCGGGAAGGCCATGTTGAGATACTCCCAGACGGCGTTCGTTTTGAAATTCTGCCGTTCCCAGAAGAAATCGTGATGATGGGCAATGGTGGGAATTCCGGTTTCGGAAATCACCTCGGTCAGGGCCAGGCCTAACGGAATGTTGAGCGGGATGGTGAGGACGTTCTCCGGCACCAGCAGATCGAGATCAAACTTTTCCATGAAGGCGTACAGCGCATCTTTCATTTCGACCTTCAGAGCATAGATCTGCTTGGTCGTGGCGCGGTTGCGAACGGTAACACCGTAGCACTGGTTGTGCAGCTTTTTAATCACCGGATGCTTGAAATGGGCTTTTGCATACAACATGGATACTTCCGGGGGGCGATCCAGTTCCCCGGCAAAATAGAAACATTCAAAGCCTTCGCGCCGGAAGACTTCCGCCCATTTCTCCGTCTCCAACGAAACCCCGTCTGTTCCGGCGATGCGCGTTGAAATAAAGCCCAGACGATGCACTTTGCCGCAGTACTTACACGCATTCATGATGCCCTCCCGGTTGTCTGTACGATCACAGCCCTATTCCTTAGAACCCATCTCAAAAAAGCCTTTTGGCCCAAACTCGGTGTTGGGCGCTCATATCAAGTCCTCGAAATACTATAGTATTCACCACGATAGGCGTTGGCTGCGTGGCACCTCCGGGTTGATATTCGCGGCCGCCTTGCACCACGTTAGGCATTAGCTTCGCGTCATTTTAAACCAAAATCCGTTCTTGAGATAGGTTCTAAATAGTTTTCAAGACGATCCAACTTCAGTGTATCTGAAACAGTCGACCAGGTGATCGTTCACCATACCCACTGCCTGCATGAAAGCATAGCAAATGACCGGCCCCACAAACTTAAACCCCCTGGCTTTCAACGCCTTGCTCATTTCCTGCGAAGTCTCGGTCTGGTCCGGTACTTGCTGCATGTTTTTCCAGGCATTGCGGAGGGGCCGACCATCGACAAAGCGCCATATAAACGTGTCGAAGCTGCCGAACGCCTGCTGCACGTCCAGATAGGCCCGGGCATTTTCCACGGCGGCGGTTATCTTCAACCGGTTGCGGATAAGCCCTTCGTTGCGCAGCAGTCGATCTATTTCAGCCGATCCGTAGCGGGCCACCTTGCCGGGATCGAAGCCTGCAAATGCTTTCCGGTAGTGGGGGCGTTTTTTCAAGATCGTAATCCAGCTCAAACCGGCCTGCGCGCCTTCCAGGATGAGGAATTCAAACAACCGCTGATCATCGTGCAGGGGCACACCCCATTCGCGGTCGTGGTAATCGATATACAGTGGGTCGGTCGTGCCCCAGGGGCAGCGTGAGCGCATGGCAACTCCTCAAGGGTCGGGACCGGAAGGTCCGTTGGCACGATTGGACGATGGTGGACAAATCGACGCTAACAATAAAAAGGAAACAATACAATCGTGCTTAAGTCAAGCATGAAATGAAATATTGCTTGCCATATCAGATAAATAGAGCGCAATTACGATTCACGCAAGGAACATTCGTGCCCCAGGTCAAAAAGAGCAGGTTCCAGTTAGAAACGGCGAATCCCTTCGCCCCCGACGGAATACAGGCAGGCGGGCCGGCGCCGGTCACCACGTTTGAGAAGCTGGCCGACTATTTTTCACAACACGCCTTAGATACCCATCCGGCCCAGTTGGGATACCCCATGCAGATACCGTACTATTACCTGTCGCTGATCAAATCGCCCGGTGACCCGCTCTGGCGTCAAGCCGTCCCGGACGTGGCGGAAGGTGAGACCGCCCATATGGTCGCTGATCCACTTTGTGAAACCGAACAGTCCCCCGTTCCCGGCCTGATACACCGGTATCCGGACCGGGCCGTCTTTTTGGTATCCAACAGATGCGCCCTGCACTGCCGCCACTGCATGCGGAGGCGAAACGTCGGTGCGGATTTACAGGACCACAGCACTTTCTACCAGAGGGTCCTTGACTATATCGGGCGCACACGCAACCTGCGCGAGGTGATCCTTTCGGGCGGAGATCCGTTTATGCTTGCGGACGATGTCCTTTTAGATCTGCTGGCAGCCCTGAAAAAAATGCCCCACATCGAGATGCTACGCATTCACACGCGCGTGCCGTGCACCTGGCCGCAACGCATCAGTCCCAAACTGGCCAACCGTCTCAAAGGCGCCGGTCCGCTGTTTATCAATATTCAGTTCAATCACCCGGCCGAAATCACCCCGACCGCGGCGGCCGCCTGTGCCCTGTTGGCCAATGCCGGGATACCGCTGGGTTGCCAGAGTGTTCTGCTAAAAGGCGTCAATGATGATCCCGACACCATGCTGCAGTTGCTGCGGGGGCTGTTGTCTATCCGGGTAAGGCCCTATTATTTACACCACCCGGACCCTGTAGCCGGTACCGGGCACTTCCGGGTGCCGCTGCGTAAGGGATTGGCTATTCTGAGCAACCTGCGCGGCCGCATCTCGGGTCTGGGCGTTCCGCGATACATGCTCGATTTGCCGGGCGGCGGCGGCAAGATTCCGCTGTTGCCGCAGTACATTCAAGAAGAGACCGGGGACCGGCTGATCGTCAGAAACTTCGAGGGCACACTACATGAGTATCCCCTCGATTAGTCTCCGCTCTCAATGGGCATCTTTTGGCCCAGGGCGGCGTTTTCATATTTTTTAAATCCTCGACATAGCATCTACTATGCCTCCGGTTTAAAAAATATTCAGGCCTTCCCCTGAACCAAAATCTACCCATTGAGAACGAACACAAATGATTCAATCAAAAAGTTTTCAAGCTGAAAAGGAAGGAAGATGCAGGACAACTATGCCACGCTGGTTAAAGAGAATCTGGACAAAGTCTTCGGTGGGAATCTGGATGAACTGGCGTCCAACCTCCCGGCTGAAAAATGTGGGAATGTATTTGTTTTCCAGGCTTTCGGAGAGGAGTGCCGGGTAAACCCAGACGGTATTACCCTTGGCGGTTTACCACCCGAAAGCATCCTCGGGCTGCTGGTATCCCTATACGCTTTGCAGGCAACATCCGAGCCGTGCTTGCTCCAACCTTTCCGGGCCTTTAAGGAGCTACCCGGCAGCATGCCTTACGCCGGCGCCTTCATGACCCACACGCAACAAGTGCTCGAACCATTTGTAGGAAAGCTCGAAGACCAGGTGGATCAGATAACGGCGGCATTCAACACCGAGCCGGCACCACCTTCGAAAGGAGGGGACTTTAGCTTTCGGCTGCAGCCGCTGCCGAAAATCTGGCTCGAATTCATCTGCTATTTACCCGATGAAGATTTTCCGGCCGCCGTTACCTGCCTGTACTCGCAGAACGCCGACCGGTTTCTCACCACCGACGTCCTGGCGGACGTGGGCGAATACACAGTGAAGAAGATAATCACCATGTTGTAGTGCCTACAGTTGCATCAAGGGGAGGAGAATGGAAGCGCCCTGCTCTAACCGGCGGCAACGCGATAAAAGGCTACCAATACCGGAATGATAACACTGGCGATAAAGAGGAGTCCCTCATGGGTCATCCAGGCTTCATAGGTGGTTTTACCGTTCTTTTTACAGTCCACGTATTTGGATAAAAACCCAAGACCCATGACCAGCCACAGGGTCAGAACCGTCACCACCATTGTAATTGTATTCATTCGCCCGTATTCCTGTAGTTTCTTTTAAGGCTTACGTGAAATAGGTCGTAGAACCTATCTCAAGAAACGGATTTTGTTTCAAAATGACGCGAAGCTAATGCCTAACGTGGTGCAAGGCGGCCGGGAGGAATAAACCGGAGGCGCCAGCGAAGCCAGTGCCTTGCGTGGTAAATATGTCAGGTATTTCGAGGATTTATTCCAAGCACCCAACGCCGAGTTTGCACCAAAAGACTTTTTTGAGATAGGTTCTACTACGTTGCCCTTCGCCTTTCAAGCGCTTTTCATCCCCGGGGCCGGCGAGCATCATGGTGCGCCCGCATAGGCCGGCCAAAGATAATAAAACCCGGCTGTCTGCGGCGGCACCCACTCCAAAAGGCCCAGATCCACCAGTACCGTTGGCTGTCCCTCACTGCCCGTGCTGAGCGGATTGTAAATATTGTCGTCGGGGAAACTGGTCCGCCGGTAGATCACAACCTTGGCGTCGTTCGGCAGAGCGGCCAGTTGGCGGGCCTGCTGCAGAGCATCGTCGATATAGCCGACCTGGTCAACCAGACCCACCTGAAGTGCGTTGTCAGCCATGTAAATCCTGGCCGTCGCTATTTCCTCCAGTGCCGCGGGTGTCGGCCGGCGATGCTTGGACAGCAAATTGGTGAACCGCTGGCCCAGTTGATCGCTAAGAGACTGTAAAAGGCGTTCTTCTTCCGGCGATGGTGTTCGAAAGGGAGAGCCCATGTCCTTGTTGCGACCCGACTTGTGCACGGCGACATCCACACCGATCTTTTCCATCAGGCCGGACACCTCCGGCCGGAGAAATACCGCCCCGACACTGCCCGTGACCGTTGTGGGGTGGGCCACGATTTTATCCGCGGGCAGCGCCACGTAATATCCACCGGAGGTAGCCAGCCCCATCATGACAGCAACAATTTTCACGCCGCTTTTCTCTTTGTAGACCATGATCTCACGGTAGAGGATATCACTGGCTGTTGCCGAACCGCCCGGACTGTTTATTTTAAAGATGACCGCTTTGATGTTCTGGTCCTGTTCGGCTTTCCTAAGGTGGGCCACAACTTTCTGCACCGTACTCGGCAGCACCCGGATGAAACCCTTGCGCGGGTTATCGCTAATCACACCCCGGATGGGAATTATCAGGATTTTCTGGGGCGCTGTCCCCGCCAGCGTAAATTCACGCAGCGGGTCGGCGGCATCGGATATGAGCTTGATGCTGGGGGCAGCACAACCGGTGACCAGGACTGCACAGAGTAGAAATAAACATAGTCTTTTCATCAACCCCTCCATGATGGCAACCGGCCCCTATGACAGAGCGGATGCACAATATTTCTTCTGCTTTCTCGCGATAACAGGTAGATTTTGTCTAAAAATGCACTTTATAATCAAATATTACAACAAAATACCGGAAACCGCAAACCTCCCTAACAAAAAAATATCCCCTTTAATTCCAATTGGATATATTATTTTCCGCCCCGCAGTCAAGCCCCATGATCACAGTGCGGTTTTTGGTCTTTCTTTTTTTAAAATAGCCACTATACTTTGCCTAAATTTATCAGGCTGGCGTTACGGGGCAACCATGCGTATCGAACCCTGTTGCACCGGTCGGGAGGAATTCATGGCCACACACATTCAGGGGGTCTCCCCCACGCCGGCCCTTGCCCGTGATGGCAAAGCCAAAAGCTCAGATTCAGGGCAACAGAAGCGTTCCGGCCGATCCGGATCCGGGGAAGCTACCGTGGAAGCGGCCCACGCCGTTCAACTCTCGCCGGAATCCATCTCAAAAGCCCAAAAAATCATTAGCGGCAGCGGTTATATCACGTCCAGTGAGCTTACGGATATCGATCTCACAGATGAAGAAGCCCTGGCCTTGTCAGCCGAGATCAGTAGCCGGTTGAAAGAGACAGCCGGGGGCCTGATTCAGCCGCCTTCCACAGAGCTGGCCGGGATGGTTGGTTAGAAGCTATCTCAAAAAACGGATATTGGCCCAATCTCATTGTTGGACGCTAAATGGGCGAGTAAATCGCCTCCGTAAGGAATGCTTCTGATTGTAGGGCGGACCAAATCCTCAAAATACCTTAGTATTCACCACGATGGGCATTGGCTTTGCTGGCACCTCCGGTTCGAATGTAGAGTCCGCCGCACCTTGAGCCAATATCCGTTTTTTGAGATATCTTCTGGTTACCGATCGTCCAGACCATTCGGCTGCAACCCCTCCGGCCGCTCGCGCCTGCATTTTCCGGCGAAGGCTGCATCTCTTTCTTTGTATGTTGACATACAGTCAGGGTGAGATATATATATTCTTTTCTAAACCGTTCTCCGATCCAGATTTGTAATAAGATACAACAGTTAACACTGTATCAGCGGCAAAGCGCCCCTGTAGAACTCCAATTGGTGTGAAAGGAAGCGGGCATGTCCCCTCTCCAGCTAAATGGGATAATCGGACAGAGCGATGAAATAAAGCATATTTTCAGCACCATCGCAAAGGTAGCCGGCACCGACAGCACCATCTTGATTACCGGTGAAACAGGAACCGGTAAAGGCCTTATCGCCCGGGCTATCCATCAGAACTCCACCCGCTCAGACCGACCGTTTGTGGCCATCAACTGCGGGGCCCTGCCGGAGAACCTTTTGGAAAGCGAACTGTTCGGTCACACCAAAGGGGCCTTCACTGGTGCCTTCACGGCTAAAGACGGCAAGTTTGAACAGGCCAACTCCGGTACGATTTTTCTAGATGAAATCGGAGATATGAGCCCAGACCTGCAGGTAAAAATCTTACGGGTCCTTGAAGAGAATGAATTTGAAAAAGTCGGCGGCAACCGGACCATTTCCGTCAATATCCGGGTGATTGCCGCCACGCACCGGGACCTGGAAGAGCGGGTGGAACAGGGTCTGTTTCGGGAGGACCTTTTTTACCGGCTATTTGTAATCCCTATGCATCTGCCTCCCTTGCGGGAGAGAAAAACGGATATCCGCGTTCTGACCAAGCATTTCCATGGGGAGTTCAACTCAAAAAACAATCTGGGTATAAAAGGATTCACCACAGAAGCGCTGGACCTGCTCTATGCCTATTCCTGGCCGGGCAATATCCGCGAACTTAAAAACCTGGTGGAGAGACTGGTTGTCCTCAAACAGGAGGGCTGGCTGGCACCGGCCGATCTGCCGACAAAAATCAGAGGATCGCAGAAAATTGTGATTACACCCCCGGCGGAAGAGTTCTCTGACGAAGGCATTCCCTGGCCACGGCCGTCACCGAATACGAAAAGGCTCTAATACTGCAATCTCTGGAAAAGGTTCACTGGGTAAAGAACAGGGCCGCCAAGCTTCTCCATCTGAACCGCACAACCCTGGTTGAAAAGATCAAACGATACGACCTTACACCGTCGGACGCCCGCTCAAATGGGTGATACTCAAAACATCTACTGGTCCGCGCAGGCCTGTAGAAGACTGATTGCGAGAAAAAAAAATGAAAGCAAGAATTCTTGTCGTTGATGATGATGCCCAGATTCGCGATCTGCTCACGACTTTTCTCGAACGCGATGGATATGAGATCGAAACCGCCGATTCGGCGCACAGTGCCATAACGGCTATGGAAAACAGTGCGTTTGATATTGTCCTTACTGACAAGAATATGCCCGATGGGTCCGCAGACGTCGAGGCCGGAATGCTGGTTCTCCAGCATGTAAAGGAACATGCTCCGACGACCGAGGTCATTATGATCACCGGGTTTGCGACTATCGAGACCGCGATTGAGGCGATGAAAATGGGTGCTTTCGATTACATCATGAAACCGGTGCCCATGGATGAGCTGCGTCGCAAGATTGAAAGGATACTCGAATACAAGGAATTCATCAATTCGGAAAACAACCTGCAAATTTATCGAACCCTGCACAACCAACTCCTCGATCAGCTTAAAAACAACGCCGAGCTGCCTGAAGACCAGGTGCAGCATCTGTTGAAAATTATCGGTGGGCGTAGCGACAGCGTTTTCGGCATGCAGAAAGAATACGAAACCATCATCCGCCTGCAGGCCCAATCCCTAAAGAAGATAAACGACTATGTCGAATTTTTAGAGGGGGTCATCCCGGAGGACAACCCCTATAGCGAGATTGTGAATAAAATCAGGTCTGAAGCGGCCATGCATGTCTCTGAATAGCCCCCTTCCCAGTCCCCCCATTATTTGCTACACCCCGCTTGACAACGTACCCATAATCGCTTATCGTAGATAAACGATTAATCGTAGATAAGTTTGCAAAGGAGGCCCTTGTTGGATGCATTCAACCGCGGCCCGGAAAGGGAGGAACTGGCCGGTTTGTGCAAAGCCCTGGCCCATCCGGTGCGCATAAAAATCATCGAGCACCTCAAGAAGGTGAACTGCTGTATCTGCGGGGAAATTGTCGAAATCCTGCCCCTGTCACAGTCAACGGTCAGTCAGCATCTCAAGCTCTTAAAGGAAGCGGGATTGGTCAAGGGAGAAATTGAAGGCCCGCGGACCTGCTATTGTGTTGACCAAGATGCCCTGGACCGCTTTAAAACTGCAGTGGCCGGCCTGTAACCAGAACCAAAAAACGGAGAATCATGGACACCGAAAAATCCCCAGGCTGCGAATGCACGCCGCGGCCTAAAGACACCGGCGCCCCGGTAAACTTGATGGGCAAAATGCCTGCCGCCGACGTGGTTGCAGATGACGAACCCTGTTGCGGGCCGCCCGCCGGGCCACCGTCCGGCCCGGATGAGCGCCCCGGTTATGCCGTCCACGGTTTTGTGGAAGAATTTTTAACAACCCCGGTCGGCAAAGTGCCACGCGTTAGAACCCGCCTGGCTCCGGCAGATATCATCGGTACGGTCCTGACCCGGGTCGGCATTGGCCGCAACGACTATAAAATAGCGCCGGGTATCTACGCCATCGGCAATCCGGATCAGGAAGCACCGGTCCTGGTGACCGCCAATTACAAACTGACGTTTGATCATGTCCGCCGGGAACTGGGGGGGCAAAACGTCTGGCTGCTGGTCCTGGACACCCGTGGGATCAATGTCTGGTGCGCGGCCGGTAAAGGGACCTTCGCCACCGGTGAGCTTGTGAAGCGGATCATCGAAACCGGTCTTGAAAAGCTTGTGTCTCACCGCCGGGTCATCGTGCCACAATTGGGGGCCACCGGGGTCGCCTCTAAAAAAGTCAGAAAGCTTTGTGGATTCAAGGTGGTCTGGGGACCCATTCGGGCCGGCGATATCGTCAGGTATCTGGAAAATGGTCTCAAGGCCGACCGGGAGATGCGCATGGTCACCTTTACGCTGTTGGAGAGGCTCGTCCTGATCCCGGTTGAAATTTCCCTGGTGCTGAAACCGGCTCTCTGGGTGCTGTTGGCAGTGTTTGTCCTGTCGGGTATCGGGCCGGGTATTTTCTCCCTCGCGGGTGCCTGGGAGCGGGGATTGTGGGCCGTCATCGCAGTGCTGTTGGGCATTCTGGCCGGCGCGGGACTGGCTCCCCTGCTGCTGCCCTGGATCCCTGGTACGACATTTGCGTCCAAAGGCATCCTGACCGGCCTGGTCCTGGTGTTGCCGGCGGCCATCGCTGCCGGACTCACCGAGGGTGTGGCCGGGTTCCTGGCCTTGCTGTTCATGGCCGCAGCATTGAGCTCTTATCTGGCCATGAACTTTACCGGCACCAGCCCGTTTACCTCTCCTTCGGGGGTAGAAAAAGAGATGCGCCGCTATATCCCCATTCAGGCCGGGATGGCTGTCTGCGGGCTGGTACTGTGGATCGGATCCGCATTTTAAGATAGAACGTATGGCAACGGGACAGCGGCTGGCGCCACATCCCGAATAGGAAGAAAAGAGGCATCTTTATGAAAAAATTCAGACACCTTTCGGATGTTACCACCTTAACATTCGAAAGTGAAAAATGCGTGGGGTGCAGTTTGTGTACCGTCGTATGCCCCCACGGCGTATTTGAAATGAATGGCAAACAGGCCCGGCTGGTTGACCGCAATGGTTGTATGGAATGCGGGGCCTGCGTGCTTAATTGTCCCTCCGCGGCGATAGCGGTAACCCCGGGGGTCGGCTGCGCCGCCTACATCATCCAGTCCTGGATCAAAGGCAAGGAAAATGCAGCCTGCGGACCGGGTGGGGGTTGCTGCTGATAGACCACTGATATCAGAATACTAATCACATCCCGTACATTTTCTTGGTTTTTGGTTTCGACGTTAGGCCCACACTAATATAGTCTGGGCGAACCCATCTGCCAGCTATTTCATATGGATTTTGGCCATTTCGGCAACCAACGAATTCCTTTGACAATCCCGACGACCTGCGCTAATTTAAAGTTATCGTTCGGTTTATTTGGTGTTCCTATATTTTTGCGGCGACTGAATCCGACAATCAACGGACAAAAACTCCCAATCTCCTGCACGCCCATATGTCACCAAGCACCGAACGGAAGCAGCTTTCCGGTCAGGTCCAAGTACATCAGGGACAGTTATAATAAACGGTAAAATTTTCGCTTGATTCGGTAACACGGGACGATTGCCAAGGGGGTGGCCAATGCCGGTAAAATTCAATCAATACTATACGATTATAAGTGAAAGACGCAAAGAGTACGGCAAGTACATGCTGAAAGAGTTTATCCCCGGCATGAATTCTCTGGGGGTTCATGTCGTGGCCGGCTGGGTGGTTTTGGTGGGTGCTTACAGCGAAATCTTCGTAGAGAGCATGGCCAACGACCTGGAACTCATCGAGAAAGCCCTGCGGAACCCCAAGTTTGACAAACTCAAAGACGGGCTGCTCAATTTTGTGAAGGCGTATAAAACCAAGATTCTCGTCCCAACGGGTAAGAAGGATTCGTATTCGATCGACATCGAGGAAGATGTTTTCAAATTCAACCAGGTCTGGGACATCATCAACCAGTCCAAAGCGGAGTATGAAGACTACGTCGTCAATGAATACTATCCATTGATGGAAAAATCGGAGATCGCCGTGGCCGGCGAGTGGGAGGTTTTAATCGGGGACGGCCCGCATATCATCTGCGAGGGACGGGTCCGCGACAGCAGCATGCTGCTGAAAACACTTAAAAGCAAAGAGTTTCGGGTTGCCCGGCGTAAATTGAAGCACCTCGTCAATAATTATCATAGCCGGATCCTGACGTTCCACGTTCACAAAGTCAAAGGGTATAAATCCGCCAGTTATCACATGCTGAAGGCATAACGCGAAAACCCGACCGGTTCCCCACCCCGATCAGGCGGTCGGGGATCTGCCGTCCTTGCCTGCTGCGGGCGAACTGATCGAGCTTAAACTTGATAGCGCCCTTGGCCGCCTACGCGCCTTCTATCCGGGCCAGGGCCTCTCCAGCGGCTCGCCTTACATAGCGATCATCATCCTGCAAGGCTGACCGCAGAGGTTCCAGGGCGTGCCGGTCGCCGATTTTCCCGAGAGCTTCGGCGGCGCATTTCTGGACATTCCAATTTTCATCCTGCAAGGCCTCTGCCAGCGACGGCACCGCGCTTTCATCCCCAAGCAGGCCCAGGGCAATGGCCGCTCCCCAACGGACAACCAGGTCTTCATCCTGCAGAACGGTAATCAGGGGGGGGACGGCACGCCGATCGCCTATCCATCCCAGCGCCAGTTCAACCGCCCAGCGGACATAATCATGTTCCAGGTCGGACTGCAGGCTCAATTCGGAATAGTTCAGGGCCGCAATCAAAGGCGCCACGGCCCGTTTGTCTCCGATCTTACCCAGGGCTTCCGCAGCCCCCTTGCGTACACTCCAATCCTCTGCCCTTTTATTCAGAACCTGAATCAGTGCTTCGACTGCTGATTCAGCCTGCAATTCACCGAGCGCCTCGGCGGCCTTCCAGCGGAGCAGCGGTTTTTTATCGCGCAGTGTGTCGACCAGCAAAGAGACCGCCCGTTCGTCACCGATCTTACCAAGGGCCTCGGCAGCTTCCCAGCGGGCGTATTTAGACCGACTGGACTGCACCAGTTGCAGCAACCCGTCTAAATCCTCTCTGCCGGCCAGGCGAAAGGCCCTGTACAGGTCTACAAACCTGAATATCTCAACTAATTCGTTCAAAAACCCCATTCGTGCGCCTCTGGTTAATCGTTTATATACACGAGCCGGGTGAAAATCAGCCGGCCGCTTTTTAGATCCCTGATATCCAAACGGCCGACCCGGCCGGCCAGCAGAGTAACGGCACGCGCCACTGTGGCCTTTTCCCCGGGTTCGAATTTCGAAACGCGTCCCTGCCTATTTTCCTTACCGGCCAGAACCAACGTACCGACCTTTTCGGTATAGGACGAATCCGTCACGTCCGGTGTCCAGATACAGCGCGTATTGGCAAACCATACCGGATCCCCACCGTGATGCGCCAGAATCAGGAGCGGCTCTGCGGCCGAGACGGACGAAACTTCCAGGTCAGGCCGCGGGATCTTGACCCGGCCGGCGTTCACGATCGTTAACAGCACCGCCGCCGTGATGACCCAGAACGTAATACCGGCAATCAAGGCCCAATCCACACCCACATGGGTTTTGGTTTTAGATTTCAATGTTTACAAGCCCCAACCTGATGGAATATCAACGCCATCATTTTTACATATGGTCGACAGCCCCTTAGGGGGACAGTTTAGCAACTTCAGGCCCCTGTGATCCAAAGAGCAGTCAAAAGTGAAAACAAGACCAGCACAATGGTAACCCCGGCGCCTACGGCCTGCGGGGTCATCTTCATGGCCATGCCCGGATTGCGGACGACGGCTATGGCAAAACCGGCGGCTGCCGACATGCGTTTGTCGAGCATCGTTCCGAATGCGACCAGTGGTTCCCGGCAAAACCAGATCAGGGCCTGCCCCGGAATGCGCCCCAGCCAATCCGAATCCAGCGTATAGGTCGGTGTCCCGCGAATGAGGGTTCGCAAATACCAGGCCGCCAGAAAAGTGAATACGAACATCTGGGTAATCGAGAAAACGCGGGTGGTGGTGTACGGCACAAATTCAACCGGATAGGGCAGCATGTCGTAAAAAGGGTAATAGGGGTACACGCCCATGAAAACGCAGAGAAAAGCTGGAATGCACATGGCGATCAGCATATTTACCGGCGTGTTATCGCGCCCCGCTTTGAGTTTCACCTTGATATCGGCGGGTGGTTCATCGCGTCCTTGAAACCACAAGTTCCAGGGCAGTTTAATCGCCGTATGCAGGAACGTTCCCACCGTGGCTCCTTCCAACAGCAGGTATACCAGTGGTTGATGAATCAACTCAGCCGCCTCGATGGTCATGCTTTTGCTCACGAAGCCGTTGAAAAGCGGTACGCCGGAGATGGAAAAGCCCCCGATCAGATAGAGCCAGAAGGAGATGCGCATGTATTTGTAGAGGCCGCCGGTATTGGTGAACTTGCACGTTCCGGTAACGGACAGCACCGTGCTGGCCCCCATCAAGAGTAGGCAGCTGTAAATGATATGGCAGATGATATGCGAAACACTGCCGAGTATGCCCAGATAGGTCCCGATCCCCACCCCGCAGATCATATAGCCGTCCTGGGAAATGATGTGATACCCGCAAAGCCGCCGGGCATCATTTTCGAGCACGGCCAGGAACAGGGCAAATACGGCGGTTATCACTCCGACCCACATGAGTAGTTCAACACCCGGAAAACACCGGATCAGGCCATAAATCCCGGTCTTGGTGCTGAAAGCGGTTACGTACAGCACGCTGGTCACGCCGCCGGTAGAATAGGCATCCGGCAGCCACGCATGGACCGGGAATGATCCCGCGTCGATGAGAAATCCGATCATCATGAAGTAATAAGCCGTGTAGGCCCAACCCCAGCCCCAGGGCATGAGGTCTAGATCGATCGATCCCGTGGTTTGCGCGTGGATAATGCTGCCGGCCAGCAGGAACCCACCGGCCACAACGTGCCAGAGAAAATACCGGAACCCGGATGCTTTGGATGTCTTTGTCCCCCGGAACCAAATGAGAAAAACGGCTGACCAGGTGGCGATCTCCACAAAAAAGATATAGCTGAAAAGGTCCCGCGCGAAAATGGCGGATACCGAACTACCGATGTGGATCAGGGCGGATACATGCTGCCAGTCATTTTTTTCCCGGATGGCGAAGATGAGCATGGCAATCCCAATAACCACGTACACATAAGCAAAGATCATGCTTAACTTGTCTATCCGGCCGAGTTCGAGTGTATAGTGCAAAAAGGGCAGGCGCCATTTGTGCAAGGCACCGGGGTACGCCGGGATCGCCCCGAAATATCCCGCGGAAGTTAGCAGCAGGAGCAACAGTCCGGTGACGGGGAGCAGCACCAAATATGCCTGCTTGGCTTTTCTAGGGCCAAGAAACGGCACCAGAAAAGCACCGAGCATGATCACCACCCCGGGATGTATCCATTCCACCATCTTACCTAGTCCCTCCGGCGTTTCGCATAGTAATCCACGGGTCGCACCAGCCAGATCCCCAGCAATTTGGCGCCCAAAATCAGAATGGAGCAAAATACAAACCCGCAGATGGCAAAGAAGCCGGGTATGTATTGAAACGCAAAGTGATATTGCAATTTATCCAAGTAGAGCAGCACAAAGCCTGCCACCAGACTGCCGCCAACGCCGAAAATGTAGAAGAGCCTGAAAAGAAGTTTATGCGTAATCTTCATGGTCGCAATCCCCCGAAAATATTCTCCGCAGCTATTTTGGCCAGGTCGAAAATGTGGAATGTGTTGGGAAACAGGCAAAAAATGATCGCAAAGGCCCCGGTGATGGATAACGGTACCAGCATGAACAGGTAAAGCGGGCGCCCGGTCTCATATTCGCTGACTGACGCCGCCCGGTCGAAAAAGGCCGTTCTTACCACGGGGAAGAAGTACACGAGATCCAGCACGGAGGCTGTTACCGCGACCAGCAGGAAGGCCACCCGGTCCGCTTGAATCGTACCCAGGCAAAAATACCATTTGCTGATGAATCCGGCCGCCGGCGGGATGCTGCACATTCCAAAGGCAGCGATGGTAAAGGCGGTCATCGTGATGGGCATGCTGCGCCCGATGCCGGCCATCTGGCTCACCTGTTTTTTCCCGGTAACAACCAGGATGGCGCCGGCACACAAAAAGAGCGTAATCTTCATAAAACCATGGTAGGTGATATGCACCATGGCCCCGATGGCTGCCCGGGGACTCAGCACAGCGGCGCCCAGGATAATAAAAGACAATTGGTTGATCGTAGAATAGGCCAGCAGACGCTTGAGGTTGTCCTGACCCATGGCATACAGGTTGGCCACGATGACCGTGAAGACGGCCAGGCCGGCGAGCAGCAAACCGAGTCCCAGAGCGTCCATGACATCGGTCCCGTATAGATAGAAGACTATGCGGATAATACCAAATACACCTGCTTTTACCACAGCAACGGCGTGCAACAGGGCGCTCACCGGCGTGGGCGCCACCATGGCAGTCGGCAGCCAGGCGTGGACCGGCATCCAGGCCGCTTTAGCAAAACCGAGCAAAAAACAAAAAAACATCACCCGCAGGGTCAAAGGCGCGGATGTCGTCAGGGCGGGTTTTAAGATCCCCTGGGCGTCGAAATCGGTATGGCCGACCAATTGGTAGGTCATAATAATAGCGACCAGGAAAAAAGCACCGCCCGTGAGCAGGTAGGCCAGGTATTTGTGCCCGGCAGCCAGGGCTTCGGGCGATTCTTCATGGGCTACCAGCGGGTAGGTTGACAGCGTCAGGATTTCATAGAAGATAAACAGGGTGACCAGATTGGCGGAAAAGGCAATGCCAATGGCGCTCGACAGGGCCACGGCAAAACAGAAGTAAAAACGCGTCTGGGCATGCTCTTCCAATGAACGCATGTAGCCGATGGAATACAGGGATACCAGAATCCAGAGGCAGGAGGACGTGATAGCGAATATCAGTCCCAGGGCATCGACTCGCAAAGCAAAATCGACGCCGGGAAACAACGTCACCCCGACAAACTGAATGGGGCCCTGGCGCAGGACGGTGGGAACCATTGACAGGACCAAGGCACAGAGCACTACTCCACCGAGGAGCACCCAGCCTTCTCGGACATTGGGCCGCTTTCGGTATACCAGGATCAGCACCGCTGCCAGCAAAGGGCACAGGACCGCCCATGCCGGGCGATGGGTAATGTGAATAAGCATCGTCATAGGGGCTGCGGGTACATGTGTTCGTTTAACCGATCTTATAAACCGGGCGGAACCACAAAGCGGATGACTTCACTGACGATCACCTGATTGAAGATGCCAACCAGAAGAATCATCAGGGCCAGTACAGATGCAGGGACCAGCATGCTGAGCGGCGCTTCGCCGGTAGCCGAACGTTTAGCCTTATCACCGGACATTGCATGGTGATCGGCGGCATGTGTGTAAAGGCCTTTGTCGAAAATTCTGAAAAACAGGGCAACGTTGATCATGGTACAGATCAAAAGGGCCGCAACGAAACCCCACTGGTTTGCCTGGATGCCGCCCAGCAGCAGGTACCACTTGCTGAAAAAGCCGCAGGCCGGCGGCACGCCAATAACAGCCAGCGCGCCGATAGTAAAAGCAAACGCCGTCATCGGCATTTTCTTGAAAAACCCTTGAAAGTCTTCCAGCCGGTTACCGCCCGTTTGATAGCGCACCTGCCCGGCCACCAGGAACAGGCAGGCCATCATCAGCGCGTCATTGAGAATATGAAAGATCACCCCCTGTAAGGCCATGGCGTTGGCAACCCCGATTCCCCCGACGATATAGCCCATTTCAGCAATGATCACATAGGACAGCATGCGCCTGAAATCGTTCTGCGACAATGCCATAACGGCGCCGAAGATAATGGCCGCGCTGCCCACCCATACCAGCGCATCGGTTATCTTTAGTAGTGAAATGGCGAAGTCCGGTTGAAACACGGTGAACATCACGCGGATGGTCACGTACGCCATTACCTTGGTCATCAGGGGGGCCACCGCCGCGCTGACTGCGGCGGGTGCCCGGCTGTAGGCGTCCGGCAGCCAGGCATGCAGGGGAAACAGGGCCATCTTAATGCCCAATCCGATCAGGATGAAGGTAAAACCGGCCAGGATTGCCCGGGAGTGGTATACCTGGGGCAGGATCACGGCCAGATCCGCCATGTTCAAAGATCCGGTGGCAATGTAAAGATGACCCACGCCCAGCAGATAAAAACAGGCCCCCAGCGTGCCCATGATGAGGTAACGAAAACTGGCGAACAAGGCGCCCCGTGAGCCGATGGCAATCAAGGCATAGCTCGACAGCGAGGCAACCTCCAGCATGACGAAAAGGTTAAACAGGTCGCCGGTGATGCATATGCCCAGCAAACCGGTTATCATCAGGACATAGAGGCCCCAGAAGAGCGTTTCTTTTTCGGGCAGTTCCCGCGCGATACTCCGGCGGGCATGGATGGCCGCCAGCAGGGCCAGCAGGGTCACCAGCACCAGCATGATCGCATTCAAATGGTCGATCCGGTATTCGATCCCCCAGGGGGGTTGCCATCCACTGAGCCAGTAGGCAATGGTACCCTGCTCTAAAACGGCTTTCAATATGCCGCCGGCTAAAGTCAGGCACACCAGCAGAGCCGCTACGGCCATTGGATAGGCCCATTGGCGATACCACCACCCGGAAATAAATATCAAAAAGGATATCGTTAGCGGGCAGATGATGACAATGGCTGGGAATTGCAGGTTCATATCAATTAAAAAAGATCTTCCATGTCCGGATGATGTTGGATGACTTTCAGAAATTGATCAGTACGTTGCTCATAACGTTTCTTCAGGATTACCAGGAGCCTCTGGAGCAGCATAAATCCCATGCGCGGGTCCTCGGTGCACATTTCGCGCAGCCGGCTGCTGCGTATGGAAAATATTTCGCAGGGCTCGGCACACACAGCGTCGGTGGTGTAGTGTCCTTCATCTATCATGGTTGACCAGCCGAATGAATGGCCGGGATTGATGGCGCCCACGGAGACGGTTAACATATCTGTCATCTGCTGCTCGAGCAGCACTTTACCCTGTTTGACCATGAAGAACCGGTCAGCCACGTCGCCTTGTTTGAAAACAACCTCCTGCTCATTGAACGACAGCACGTCGACAGACCCGCATACGCGTTCCAGCATTTCGTGTTCGAGATGGGTCATGATGACGATCTCTCTTAAATCTTCAATGGTGACCATAACGCTCCCCTTTTGGAAACATCCGCAAGGGATCCCTTGGTCCCTTTGCGGTTTCTACTCTTCTTTCAACTGGTTTAGAATCTCATCTTCTTCCAAGGTATGGTACTCTCGGTGGAGTCTGATAACCAACGCCAGGGCGACACCAAAAGTTGCCACGGCGACCACAATTGCGGTCAGCATCAGAACATGCGGCAGGGGATTGGCATAATGGACCGCCTGGACAACCTGGGGACCGGGACCATGGGCGTGTTCCAGGATCGGTATGGTGGCTCCATGCTTGGCACTGGTGGAAATAAAAAAAAGAATAATGGCCGTCTGGAGGATATTCATCCCGATGACCTTCTTCACCAGATTGTTTTTGACGATCATGGCATACAAACCGACCATCATGAGGACGATGTAAATCCAGTAGTTGAGTTTCGCGGTAATGATCATCAACGGTTCGGGCATGCCTATAACCCCTCGTCCAGTTTTCCTGCCGAGGACACGTTGTAGTACAGACTGATCATGGCAGCCATGACGGCCATACCCACGCCGATCTCAACCACGAGAATAGCATGGGACCGGGCCATCACCGGGCCTGTACCGAAAATCGGTGCCAGGGCGCTGTAATCCAGGAAATTATCTCCCAACAGCATGCAAAGACCGCCGGTGGCGGTATAGATAAAAACCCCCAAGGTACAGAGCACGGCTGCAATCTTTTCACCGACCCGGTGCGTGGCAGATCTCAGGTTATGGGATATGGCAAAAACGATAACCGAAGCTCCGAGAATGACACCCCCTTGGAATCCGCCGCCGGGACTGTGATGTCCGTGGGCAATCACATACAGGGCAAAGAGTTGCACAAACGGAATGATCTTGCGGCAGGTCGTTTTGACAACAACGCCATAGGGCACATATTGCAGGTCGATCCTTTCAAAATCAGCTGATTCGCGGGGGTATTTGCCGCCGCTTTTAATCCGAAAGGTCGTGCCGGTAGGGATATGCCGATACATACGGGCGACGGGTTCATCAATCTTATATTGCCTCAACAGCAGAAAGCAGGCCATAACGGCCGTGAAAATAACAATGGTCTCGAACAGCGTATCAAATCCGCGATAATCGGCCAGAATGGCGGTTACCATGTTGGGCACGGCGGTATCCGCAAGCGTCTTTTCGATATAGTAAGGCGATACATGCGTACTGGCTGGTGACCCGGGATCACTCCAGTCCGGGAAATCAAAGGTGCAGTAAATCAAAAAACAGCCAAAAAGCAGCACGATGATTTTTTCAACCGTTTTCAATCTTTTGATCTCCTTGAAGTGCGAAATACGGCCGCCACGAAGAGCACGGTGCTGATGCCGGCCCCCACGGATGCTTCGGTAAAAGCCACATCCACTGCCCCCATGATGGCCCACAGCAGACACATCATGAAACTGTAGGCGCCGAACAATACCGCCGCGCCGAGCAGGTCTTTCACCGAGATTGCAGCCACCGCAGCAATCACCACCATGATCAATACAATCATTTCGAGCGTCCAGATCATGGGCGTCCCTTTCTGCGGGTCCAGGGTTGCAAACCGGCCCGGACGCCCGCGTCGATGATGGCATGGGTCGCCGTGGGACTGGTGAAGAACACAAAAACAACGATCAGCATTATCTTTACGGCCGTCAAAAGGTTGTGGCCGGAGAACACCTGCACGGTATAGAGCGCCATGGCCGCCATTGCCATCACGTGGCCGGCGGTATCCAGTTTACCGGCCGGGTGCAGACGGGTATAAAAATCGGGCAATCGGATGATGCCAATGGTTCCTCCGGTGAAAAACAGCAACCCGCTCACCATCAGTATGATAATCACAGCGTTCATGCCCTTACCTTTCACCTGTCCGGGTTTCGTCGTAAAGCCCTTTACGCTTCTGGAAAAACCGCGAAGCCGCCAGCACGGCTATAAAATTCAACATCGCGTATGCCAGGGCAATGTCCACAAACATATCGACCCGCTGATACAGCAGGCCGATCATCACCAGCAGAACAGTGGTTTTACTCCCAATGGCATTGACGCCGATCAGCCGATCGAGCACTGTCGGGCCGGCCACCGCCCGGTAAAGGGACAGTAGCATGATCAATCCAAGGTAAAGACTGGCATAAAAGAAGAAGAGATCCATTATTCCATGAATACCTGCGCTATTTTCGCTTCCATTTCTCCGGGGAGCGGTTTTCCGGATTCAGCATCAATGCAATGCACCGAGAATTTACCAATGGCGGTCACATTGACCGTGATGGTTCCCGGTGTCAGCGTAATTGAGTTGGCAAAGGTCATGCGGGCGACATCGCTTGACAGCTGGCTGTCGAATTCAATAATCTGAGGATCGATTAACTCCCGCATGCGGGGATGAAACACAAGGTACATGACATGCAGGTTGGCCTTTAAAATCTGGAGAAGCAGCCACGGGATGTATCCGATAAACCGCAGCCACACGAGGGGCAGGGCCCGATCCAGGGCGGCCGGAAAGAGCAAATCCCCGGATAGAAAGGCGACAATTATGCTGGAAATAACCCCCAGGATCAGATGGAAGGCGTCGAATCTCCCTGAAAACACCAACCACATGGCAAACATAACGAGGAAGGTCAGGAAGAAACCGGCGTTTAACCGCCCATTACCCTGTTTAGATCCGGGTGGGATGGGTTCAAACGAGTCTTGACGATCAGAAGTACTATTGGAAGTAAACATACTTCGGGTCTCTTATCTCGTTAGCGAATGTTGTATAGACTCAAGTCTCGACGGCGTGGAGGAGCAGGCAGTGCATTCAGGGCAGCTTCAATTTTCCGGTCTTATTGGATCACGCAACCTGCTTGCCAATAATGCCGGAGGGCATGGTCAGTGTCGCCGGGGAACATATTTTCAGCCAGATCAATAAAATAGCTCGATATTCACCTAATTTTCAATTACGGGTTTACATCTGAAGATCGTGGATTTATTGAAATTCGCAAATAAATTATTGCACTGATACAATAATATTGCAAACAGTTCTAGTGCCCAGCCCATGGAGATACACATGCAATACGGCGCAATGAATTTTCCAATAGAGCCTGTTCTAGCCGAGATAGATCGAATTGCAGATCTTGGTTTTGACTATCTCGAACTGGCCATGGATCCCCCCATGGCGCACCATGCCAGCCTGTACGCCGCGAGAACCGATATCCGTCAGGCATTAAAAGATAGCGGCCTTGACCTGATCTGCCACCTGCCCACCTTCGTATCGATTGCTGACCTCACCGAGAGTATCCGCCGGGCTTCCGTGGAAGAGATGGAACACTCCCTGCAAGCAGCTGCGGCCCTGGGCGCTTCGAAGGTGGTCTTGCATCCTGGCGCCATCCGCGGGATGGGCCACTTTGTCGAGGACGAGGCCAGATTCTATGGCCTGCAGAGCCTTGACGCGATTATCCATCTGGCGGCCGAACTGGCCCTGACGCCATGCATCGAAAACATGTTTCCCGGATATGGCGCCTATTATGAGGCCGAAGAATTTGCCGTCCTGTTTGAGCGCTATCCAGACTTGCGGATGACCCTGGATTCCGGACATGCCCATATCGGTGCCGCGGACGGCAGTCGCCTGAGGCGTTTCGTTCAGCACTTTGGTCAGCGGGTGGACCACGTGCACATCAGTGACAATTCCGGCCAGGCCGATGAGCATCTGCCGCCGGGAATGGGCAGCATTGATTTCCAGTGGTTGGTGAAAAGTCTGAAGTCGACCGGTTTTGACGCAACCGTGACGTTTGAGGTCTTCACCGGCAATCCGGCAGATCTCGAAAACAGCCGGGCCAGGTTTCAGAAGTGGTGGGCGCTGTAGAGGCGGGGCTGTTTTGAATCTGCCGACGCCGGCAAATAATTAAGTGAAGGTACCTTTCTGCGCGGCTATTTTTGCAAGTATCCCTTGTCTTCCATACATTTATCGGTCAGGTAGCGGACCTCACCATAGGTCCCCCAGTTCTGGGCGGGATCTTTGGTCATCCGGGGATTCCGGGCCGCGCTCTCGGCCTGGTGAACACAGTCGGCATAATCTTTATCCCATTTTGACTCGGGTACCTGGGCATGTTGCCAGCCGTGACCGCAGGCGATCAAGGCCAACGACAATGACAGGCATAGCAAGCCGGTGATGATGGTTTTCATATTACCCTCCTGGGCTGTGGCAGTCGTCAACAACTTTTACCATGCCGCGTCTTTCGTATGTACTATGTTCACGCGGATTTAGCAATCCCCGGGCCTTTTGCCGGACGGAGCGGCCGGGAAAGCGGTCCAGTCCCGGGCGGGCGGTATCAGGCTCATGGCCCTCTCCGCCAGGGCGGCAATCGTGAGACTCGGGTTTGCCCCTATGTTGGCGGAAACGGAGGCGCCATTTATCACATACAAACCGGGGTAACCGAACACCCGGTGCGCGGTATCGATGACGCCTTGCCGGGCCGACGCCCCCATATGACAGCCGCCGAGGATATGCGCCGTGGTGGCGATATTGCCGATACTCTCGGTTAGAATATTCAATGGCTCTCCACCGGAAACGTCGGCCAGGACAGCCGCCGCCCGATTGGCCACCGGCAAATTGGTGGGCGCCGAATCACCGTGCACCAGGACGGATTTCAGGCCGCGGGTAAACCCCTTTAACGGCCGGCGGCCATAGGTGAAGGCCAGGCTGTTATCCAGGTGTTGCATCACGGTGAGGATGGTGACGCGTTTGTGCCAGTTTTTTCCGAGCCATAGCCGACGCAGGCGCAGAGGACTGAAAATAATTTTCGCCAGGGTTATTAGGGCACGCCGCCCCGGGCGGTCATCATCCACCAGCGGACCGGTCAGCCATTTCATGAAGGTATACCCGGCCGGGAAACGATTTTGGGTAATGTGGGTCGCATCATCCGGATAGAAATGTGAGGAGATGACCGTCCCCCGGCTGAGATCGAGCGCTTCATCCCGCGCCAGAACCCCGACCACAGCCTCACTGTTGGTCCGTACCTGTTGCCCGAGGCAAGGCGAAATGTCCGGTAAGGTGCGTGCTATGTCGCGGCACCGGAAAAGCAGATCCAACGTGCCCAGCACACCAGCTGCCACAATCACCTGGCGGGCTTTTAAATCGGTATATTTGCGCAATTTTTTGATTGGGTGGCGCAGGTTCAAACGATAGCCGCCTTCCGACTGGGGGACGATAGCGGTGACCCTGCGATGAGGCAGGATATCAGCGCCCAGACGCTGGGCGAGGTATAAGTAGTTATGGTCAAGGCTGTTTTTGGACCCGTGAGGGCAGCCGGTCAAGCAGCGGCCGCACAGGTGGCAGCCGGTTCGTGAAGGGCCGTCCCCACCGAAAAAGGGATCCGGCCGGCGGCATTCCGGTGTTCCGAAGTAAATACCGTTGGGTGTGGGGCCGTATGTGTCAGCAACGCCCAGCGCCCGGGCGGTCTTTTGCAGGTAGCGGTCCTGAATATCAACCGTCGGATTAACCGTCACACCCAGCATGCGGGCGGCTGTGTGGTAATGGGGGGCCAGGGCCGTTTTCCAGTCCACTCCCAGGTTGCTCCAAGCCGGGTCGGTATAGAATTGGTCTTTGGGTTTTAAGAGGACCGCGGCATACACGATACTTCCGCCGCCCACCGCGGCCCCGCCCACGATGGTCACATGGCGAAAGTAATCTTGTGTGAAATATCCGGATAAGCCCAGGGCCGGCAGCCAATTCAGGTGGCGCACACTGCTATCGGCCTCCTCGATGTCGGCGGCCGTCACCCAACCGCCCTGCTCGATGACAGCGACCTTGTAGCCCTTCTCGCTCAGGCGCAGGGCGCAGACACTGCCGCCGAAACCGCTGCCGATCACCGCATAATCATAGGTCATTACCCGGACGCTTCCTTTAGCTGATACCAAGCTCTTTTCAGCCCAGGGCGAATACCAGCAAATTAAGGGTATCCTGGTAAACTCGGGGATCCTTGCTGGCCCTCGGTCCGGCTACGTTCAGCACCTCGATGCGTTGCAGTTCTATCCAAGAAGCGATCAAGGAAGCGGCATCTTTGAGATTGCTCTGGTTGTTCAAATCGATGCCCAAAAGTTGCTTGCCGTGACGCAAGACCTGCACCCGGGTGAAATCCGTTCCACCTGTGGGCGCACCGCGGGAGATGATCAGCGTGCCGTCCGAATCAAGCACATTTTTCCGGGTTCGCTCCTGGTAGCTGTCCGTCGGCATTTCCTCGACCTGGTAGTGTTCCGGCACACAGCCGTCCTCGGCCAGCCGGCCCAGGGGCACCCATCCGCCATGGGCAATACCGAGCCGAATGGCGGCGTCCAGGGCCGCCCGGTCAGCACCTGTCTGCCCACCGGAAATGATTTTCTTCAGCATATGGTGACCCCCTTTCCAAAACGTAGAAGGATCTAAAGAGAATGTGAAAAACTACCGCTATTAGTACCACAGAGCCTTCTAAATTGGAAATCCACACGCGCGGCTGCGCATAAATTAAGTTCGCATGGACAATTATATGGCGCCCCTGATGCAGCGTGAACTGGTCGCCACACGATGTACAGGGAGCAAGCGTTTCTCGCGGTACACATACCAGGCTGCACCCGGCGGTTGACAAGCTAAGCCGCTGTTGGATACTCTGCCCGGCAGTACCCTTCTATCTGTCATGGAATAAAACCCCAAGGAGAATATGGCTACACCGGTCAAGGGATCTGCAATCAACGGCATTTTCATCTTTTTGGTGTTATCCGGAATTCTGTCCGCACTGGTCATGGGCACCATGGAAAACGTCACCAAGGCCTCCTTTGATGCCGCCCGGACAGCGGTCGAACTTGCCATTGGGCTGGTCGGGGCAATGGCCCTCTGGCTCGGCCTGATGAAAGTGGTTTCCCGGGCCGGTTTGCTGCTGGTTATTGCCCGCCGCTTGAAACCGTTGATGAAATGGCTCTTTCCGGAAGTGCCGGGTGAGCATCCGGCCATGAGCGCCATGATTATGAACATGGCGGCCAATATCATGGGACTGGGCAATGCGGCCACCCCATTTGGCATCAAGGCGATGGAAGAACTCAACCGGCTCAATCCCGAGAAAGGCACCGCCACCCATGCCATGTGCCTTTTTCTGGCCATTAACACCTCCAGCGTCACCCTGCTGCCCCTGGGGGTGATCGCTGTTAGGGCCGGCGCCAACGCCCTGGATCCGGCCGGTATCCTGCTGCCGTCGATCCTGTCCACGGCCTGTTCGACCCTGGTTGCCATTGCGGCGGCCAAGATCCTTGCCCGGCGGTCGGGACCAGCTCAGATGGCGCCAGCCACCTCCAACCCCGAGCAAGCAGGTCCCAACCTCGAAACCGGAGCGGTCCCGGATGACACGCCGGCCCAGTTACCGGCAGTCGAAGGTCTGCGACGCTACTGCCTGCCGGTCTATTTCCTGATCTTTTTGGCAGCCCTGGCCATGTATCTCTATCGGCATCTGTCTGCCGGCGCCGGCTTGGACGATTTTTTCCTGAAGGATTTGACCACCTGGCTGATCCCGTTTTTAATGGGCCTTTTCATTGTGTATGGCTACAGTCGCAAGGTGCCGGTCTACGAGTCGGTGTGCGAGGGGGCCCGTGAAGGGTTCGAGGTGGCCCTGCGGATCATTCCTTTCTTAGTGGCCATCCTGGTGGCCATTGCTGTGTTCCGTTCGTCCGGGGCCCTGGAAGTTTGCATCCGGGCCGTGGAACCGTTGACCGCTCTTGTCGGCATGCCGGCCGACACCCTGCCCATGGCGCTGGTCCGGCCCTTGTCCGGCTCGGGTGCTTTTGGGGTGATGAGCGATATCGTCAGCACTGATCCCAATTCGAAATCTGCTTTCATTGCCAGTATTATGCAGGGTTCAACCGAAACGACCTTCTATGTCCTGGCGGTGTATTTCGGCGCGGTCCGGATCACCCGGGTTCGTTACGCCGTCACCGCCGCCCTGCTGGCGGACCTGGCGGGAATCCTGGCTGCGGTCGTATGGGGCAATCTTTTCTATGCCGGATAAGCGTCAAGGCCCGGAGAGTTGCCTGAGGCTGCCCATGTCTTATGTTTTGATATCAAGCGAACGCTAATAAACGGATACCCCTAAATCTCCGAAAGGCAAAACGCATGAAACTTATCATCACGGTACTTTTGATCCTGGCTTTGGCAACACCAGTCCATGCCCAGCGAGGTGAAGGCAGCACGTTTCGGTGTCAGAATTCAGAGTTGGTCCACGTAGGCGATTCGGCCTTTCTCGTCGCTTTGAAATGCGGCAAACCTGTGCATAAGGAAGTCATCAACACGGGCTACGGCAAAGGCGGGCAGATTACGACCGAATGGTTCTATCCGATGAAAAACGGCTGGTATGGTGTGCTCACGATTCGGGCCGGCAAACTGATCAGGATTGGCACGATACAAACCAAGTGACCGAATTGCACATCAAATCTTCCCGGCCCCAAAATGAATGTTTTGTGTGTGTGGGTATATAGAATAAACAAAAAAGGGTTGGGCCCAAGCCCAACCCTTTTTTAAATGGTTATGTCAAATCAGCAGCAACAGGGGTCGACGCGACAGCCGCACGGATCCACGTAGTAACACCCGCAGGGATCTACGTAGTAACAGCAACAACTGGAGTTGGACGATTCTTCGCTGCTCTCTTCCTTGTTTTCGGTGGTTTGAACGTTTTTATCTTCTGCCATATGGCCACCTCCGGTAAAGGAAAGGTTATTAATGTTGTAGGCCGGCGTCATGCGTGCATATCATCCATATCCAAGTCGGCTATAGACAATTGTCACCTTTGGACGCATTCCCTTTCTATAGTAAGTCTACCCACGTTTAATGTCAAAGACGAACCGGCTCTTTTTTGGCGGGTCACTAAAATTTGTGCGGCCTCTGATTTACAACACCTTAAAAACTTGTTAACTCCCGGTTAGCAATCTCAAATTCCAATCATAGAAAGGGTCTAAAATGGTTCAGCGCCCCCTGATCGGTATCGGGGTCATTATCATTCGCGACGACAAGATTTTGCTAGGCAAACGATGCAATGCCCACGGTGCCGGCAGTTGGTGCTGCCCAGGCGGCCACCTCGAGTTCGGCGAAAGTTTTGAGACCTGCGCCCGCCGGGAAGTTAGGGAAGAGACCGGACTGGAAATTGAAAACATCCGCCCCGGCACCTTCACCAACGATCTATTTTCCCAGGAGGGCAAACACTACGTAACGCTGTTCATGCTGGCGGATTGCCCCCGGGGAGAACCGCGCGTACGTGAACCTGATAAATGTGAGACCTGGGACTGGTTTGCCACGGACGCCCTGCCCCAACCTCTCTTTCTGCCCCTAGAAAACCTGCTTAAAATCAACCAGGGTGATTTCGAGGGCCAATGCGGGATCGTACCGCCTAAACATTGAAATAGATATACATTACAGAACGTTACCGATTCTCAAACCGACTAACCGTTTGTTAGAAGCAACCCACAGGACATTTAAGTAATTGATTTTATTAATTTATTTATTTTTTCTGCTTCCCAACTGGAATCCTGGCGGCCGGCCGTTCACTTTTTCCTTTACTTGGCATCTCTGTCAGCTTAATAATTGTTAAATTAAGTCTGACTAAAGAGACGGAACCTGCCATGAACACCACGAAAAATGAACTTGATAGCCGCCGCCAAATGGCCGAGCTCAATGATGATGACCTGATCGCCTTGATGGAATCAGGCAGCCTTATCCACTCCTCGCTTGATACCCAGGAAGTATTCTCCATGATTATGGAAAATACCAACCGGGTTGCCGGTTCTGTGGCCAGTACCCTTTTCCTGCTGGATGAAGATGCCGAGGAACTGGTTTTTCATACCCCCACCGGCCCCATTGCTGACAAATTAACCGACCAGCGCATCAAAAAAGGAGAGGGCATCGCCGGTTGGGTGGTCGACCAGGGCGAGCCGGCCATCGTTGCGGATGTTTATAAAGACCCCCGTTTTTATGGTGGAATCGACGAGTCTACCGGATTTCAGACCAAGTCTGTTTTGTGCGTACCACTGCTGCTGAAAGGCAAGCCTATCGGAGCCATCGAGGCTATCAATAAAGCGGACGGCTCCCAATTCACGGAAAAAGACGCCCTGATGCTCACAACTTTCGCAGAACAGACGGTGATGGCTATTGAAAACGCCCGCCTGCACGAAGCTCTCGAGCATCAACTAAAAGAGACCCTCCGCCTGCAGGATTGCCTTACCCAGGCTGAAAAAAACCTGGCCCTGGAAAAACTTTCATCCGGGATTGCCCACGATTTTAAAAATATCCTCAACGCCATTTCCGGCTTTGCCGAAATCGTGCATCTAGAAACCAATGATGATAAAACCCGTGAAGATATCGGCGAAGTCCTCAAGGCGACCGGCAGTGCCATGGACCTGGTGGAGCAGATTCTGGCCTTTACCCAGCAAAGCCCCCATAGAAAAACTGCAGTCAAAAGTAAAAAATGCTTCAAACAGGCCATCAAGCTGTTTCGTATCTTTCTGCCCCAGAATATTCAGATCCATGAAAACCTGTCGTTCGATGATGGCCCGCTGTACGCCAACTCGACCCAGTTGCACCATGCCATTACCCACATTTTCAAGAACGCCCGGGATGCCATCGATCAGGATCAGGGGATTATCAATGTTGAATCGGCCGTAGTCCAACTGGACAAGCTTCAAGCCTCCCAACACGCGGGCTTAAAACCGGGCCCCCATATCAAACTTACCATCACGGATGACGGCTGTGGCATGGATCAGAAAACCCTCGAACAGGTCTTTGATCCCTATTTCACCACCAAGAAAAGGCTGGTAGGGACGGGAATGGGACTATCGGCTGTTCAGGGCATCGTCATAGACCATGGTGGTGACATTACCATCACCAGCGAACCGGAAAAAGGCACCCGCGTGGAAATCCTAATGCCCCGCCATGAGGCTGAACCGGCTGCCGCTCGGGTACTTTCACTGGATACCCTTCCCGGCGGGATCGAGCACATCATGGTGGTGGATGACGAGCGCATCATGGCCAACACGCTAAAGAAGATGCTGCAATCCCTGGGGTACCAGGTAACCATTTCCAACAGTTCGACCGAGGCACTCGAAATTTTCGAGTCCGCCCCGCAGGATATCGACCTGGTCCTCACCGACTGGGCCATGCCGGCCATAACCGGCGACCGCCTCGCCGAAAAGATGATAGCCGTGAAACCGGACACCAAAGTCATTATGTTTTCCGCCTTTGACGACGGCATCACCAAAGAAAACTACGATCCCAAATCTATCCGCCGCGTCTTGAAAAAGCCGATCAGCATGGAAGTTTTGGCCTTTTCCCTGCGACAGGTTCTCGACACGCCCAACGAAGAGTAAACTCTCACAAAATTCCAATCTGCACCGTTTGTCCGGTGCAAAAATCTACCTAGATAGTAAACCGCAGACCCGGTTCATTCCGTCGTCGCTAAAACTTGCGACTTCCCTCGGCGAGCTTCGCCCGGACACAATGCCGGAATAAAAATGTCCTTTATGGTAGGCACTAGTTACTATCTGCGGGTAGGGCTATCCAACCGCCAATCAACAATCCCGTCACAGCAAACGAAAAAAGAAAATAACTGGGAAGCGTGGTGGCCAGATAAAGGAGTCCGATATTTAAAACCAGGATGGCAGTGCCCATGGCGCTCTCACAAATTGCGGTGGGGCTGGGTTTGGTGCCCTTTTCTTTGAGGAGGTACACTGCCCTGCGCACGATTTTGTGGTTGATCACCAGCCACAGGCCGATCCCCAGGATCAGGCCGCAGGCCAGAAATAACCACTCTGGGGTTGAAATGGACAGCAGGCTGTCCCGCATGTCCTGGATGTGGCGACTTGAAAAGAACATCGTCATCCCCGGGGGCAAATCGGTTGAGTAGAAAGGCTAAAAGCAGCCTGATTTATTAATGTTTCATAATAACCGGCTCGAAACCGAATGTCAAAACATGGGAAACCTGGTCCACCGTCTGGCTTTTGGGCCCGGGTGGATCTATTTGGAATACCCCTCAACCCGGCTAATAAGACTGAATTTGTGATCCGGAAGAATGTTCTGAATTGGGGTTCGTATCGGGTTTTGAGGACGCGGATGTTTCCTGGGGGGCTTGATCGAGAACCTTACGGACAGTCCGGGCAAGTTCAGACAGGACAACCGGCTTCCTGAGAAAAGCGGCAAAGCCCATGCGGATAGCATTGTCCGGCCCGATGATATCGCTATGGCCGGAACAGATGACAATCGGGATGTCTGCTTTAATTTTGCGGATCTCATCACCCAAGGCAACGCCGTTCATCTGGGGCATGGTCATATCCGTAATCACCAGGTCATAATCGTCCGGCCGAGCGGCAAATGCCTCCAGGGCGTCGTCGGGATGTTGAAAAGCGGCCACCTCGTAACCCAGCCGACGCAACTGCTGACGGCCCATTCGCACCAAAAGCTCCTCGTCATCCACGAATAGAATCTTTTCGCTGCCCTTGGGCAGTTCCCGAACCGGCTGCGGCGCGACGATCGGTTCTTCCTGGACGATCGGAAAGTGGATGGTAAAAACGGTGCCTTCCCCGCGCTCACTGTCAACCACAATACTGCCGTTGTGGTTTTTCACAATGCCATGCACAACCGCCAGGCCCATACCGGAGCCCTTTCCGACGGCCTTGGTCGTAAAATAGGGGTCGAAGATATGCGGCAGTGTGTCCGTTTCAATTCCTGGACCATTGTCGGTAATCCTCACCTGGGCATACTCGCCCACCGGCAGAATAGTACCACCTCTGGTAACCTGCTCGCCCAGGGTAACCTGCTTCAGTTCAATCGTTATCTTGCCACCGGTGTACTCCATGGCCTGGGATGCGTTGGTACATAAATTCATCATGACCTGGTATAGCTGGGTCGGTTCGGCCAGCACAGTGACCGCATCAATCCGGCAATTCAAATCAAGACTGATCGTGCTGGGGATGGCCGATCTTAGAAATTTGACGGCATCCCGGATGATGGGCACCAAGGCGTGGGGGTTGTACTCGACATTTGTCATACGACTGAAACTCAACAACTGGGCCACGATTTCCTTGGCCCGAAAGCCGGCCGTCTTAATCTCCTCTAGATTCTGGTTGACGTTTTCATCTTTGGATGCATTATACAGAACAAGTTCTATGTTACCAATAATAATGCTCAATAAGTTATTGAAATCATGCGCTATACCGCCAGCCAGCGTTCCAATGGATTCCATCTTCTGAGCTTGTCGCAACTTCTCTTCAGTGTGACGATATTCGGTCACATCAAAGGCGATCTGGATTCGCACCATGCGGCCGTCTGTCCATCTAATGGCCCGGTCGTAGTTTATATACCATCTCCCCGTTATGGGATTTTGACCTTCCCAGGTAAACACCCCGGTAGAATCGTTGTGCTCGTCAACCAGGTGCGGATTCGAACAATCTCTGCAGGGGCCGGTTTCATTCCGGAAAACCTGCCAGCACCGTTTTCCTTTGCTATCGGCGCCAAATACCTCCCGCATGTATTTGTTAATAAATAAGATCTCATACGTTTCCATGTCGGCCACATAGATAGTTGCCTCAATGCTGTCGAGGATCGTCAGCAGGATCTCCTGGGAGAGCTGCATGGCCTCGTGGGCCTGCTTGCGCCGCTCGACTTCAGCGCCCAATTTTTCATTGGTTGCCACCAGATCAGAGGTCCGTTCGGCTACAAGCTTTTCCAGGGTCTTGTTGATGGCCCTCAGTTCTTCCCGGTTGCTTTCGCGCGTTCTCTCGAACAGATAGGAGAACAGGACCACCACAAAGTAGGCCGCCATGAAACGCGCCACGAAATTAGGGCTGTATTGCACAAAAAAAGTATGCGTCGGCTGGAACACCACCAGGGCTAGAACCGGAAGCAGCATAAGGGCTGAAGTGACCCCTCCGCGGTAGGATCCCAGTAGATAACAGGTAATCAAAGGGTACGTGTAATACCAGACAAAAGCGGTACCAAGGACCCCGCCGGAGATATACAGGTATACAAAAAGAAGCGATACAAAAACGGTGCCTATCAGAATATTGGTTTCGATTTGCTGCCTGAGGCTGGCATCCAGCAGGTTTACGGCCAGTATCACTGCTGTGGTGATATCAATCAGGGCTAAGGTTATGTTGCCTTGCAGGTAGGCTGTGATTGCGAAAAGGATCAGAAAAACGATGCCGATAAACGAAAGCCCAATCAGCAGTGCAATTCTCCGCCGGTCCTCCGGACTGGTTTCCGGGCGGCAGAATGCATCTATGAATGCCTGAGCCTTGTCTCTTAACAAGATCGCCATAAAACAAGCCTGAACAGAAATTAGGGTTAAGTGCCAGCCAGGAGGGAACAGGTCAATTGGATCGATGCCCAGGATAAAATCCATCCCTGATTTTACCTGCACAGGAGCCCTATTCGCCGATAACCTCTCAATAATTATTAAATTCTTTAGCCCTTGTCAAGCAAACAACATTTTAATATACTGAATTATTTACAGATCGCTTACATTGCGCACAAAAGCCAGCGGTTACGGGCCAACGGTACGCCGACCCGAATATGAAGCCCGCCGCTAATCGGCTGCATGTATAGTTTGATTTCGCAAATGCAAATTCGGTATGAAGAGCCTTGATGTTGGCTTTCGCCGGACAATGTTTAGAACTTCCGTTTATTTGGAAGCCGGGCTCCAATTCCTGTTTGGCTCGGCAAGATAAACATAAAATGTCAATATCCGCTAGGGAGTTTTCGATGTGTGGAAGATTTGTGGGCTATCGCAAACTGGAGGAACTGGCAGAACATTTTCCCATCGATAAAACCGCCTGTGATACTGTGGCCAGCTATAATATTGCCCCGAGCCAGGAGGTACTGGCTATCGTCAGACGGGATGGCGAAAACTGGCTGGATAAATACCACTGGGGCCTGGTCCCGTTCTGGGCGAAGGATATTACCATTGGAAATCGTATGATCAATGCCCGGGCAGAAACCGTAGACCAGAAACCCAGTTTCAAAAATGCGCTTAAAAAACGACGCGGTCTGATCCCCGCCGACGGTTTCTTTGAATGGACGGGGGCCAAAGGCCGTAAACAGCCTTACTATCTGACCTTACTCGACCAGCGCCCATTTGCTTTTGCCGGGCTCTGGGAGGAGTGGCGCGACCCGCAATCGGAATCCCCGGTCTATAAGTCCTGTGCTATCATCACGACCACTGCCAGCAAATCGGTACAACCGGTCCACCATCGAATGCCGGCCATTATCACCCCCGCCAAATATGACCGTTGGTTGGACCCCGCCTGCGAAGATCCGACGGAATTGAAGGACATTCTTGCGAACTGGATTGAAACCGAAATGGTGGCCGTGCCCGTAAACCAGCGAGTCAATTCCGCCCGGCAAAACGATCCCGCCAACATCAAGCCCCTGGAGCAAATTGAGATCAAGTTTTAAGTTTAAATAGTTAACAGTGTTCAAATCACGCCGGGAAGTGCAATAAGTTACACATAGAACATAGAAATATGGTAAACTGAGGCAATACATTCCGACTCAAACAACCGGCCCGCAGCCCAACTACCAGCGAGACCTGAGAACAGTCTTTGATGCGCTCTACCCAACTGCAGATTCAAGACGTGCTAACCCTATTTTTCAGTAGCCACCCTTAACTATACACTTTCAATCCACCTGGAAAAGGAGGTCTCTATGGCTGACAAATTCATTGTCCTTTTTTGGGGTGTACTCATTGTGGCGGTTCTAATTGGTTCTCCGGGGACGGTGGGCGCTTATGAATTACCGCAAAAACCCGGTGAGCCCAGCCCAACCCTGGACCTGCGAACGGCCGCAGATGCTTACAGTCCTGCCTGGATCGAAAAGGCCCGCACGATCTATGCAGACCGACAATCAGGTACTTTGGACGCGGTGTACATCTGTCTGTCAGTTGCCGTCATCCTTGTCCTGGCGCTCTTCATTCTGCTCGGGGCGCGACTGAACGGGCTGGATCGTCACCTGCGGTTGTTTGCAGCCGACCAGTTCAAAGCAGCCCTACAGCTCTGGATGATCAGGCGCTGGGGCTTACGGGCCTAATCAGCGTCAACATGGTTTGGTTAGTATTTCCGGGAATGAAGGGTGCATTTTAAGGGGGCGCTACCCCGAATGGGCCGGGTGATCCCGGCACGATGAATGCACCTGCGTTTGAATTGAATTCGCTCCACCCGGGTCCCATGTAGAAACGGGCACCGCGCAGCCACCGCGGTCAGGGCATCACTGCCTGGGAAAGCGGGTGCTGTAGTCACCGGCATCCCGCCCCCACCATTTTGCCTTGCCGGCACCATTTTCAAGCAGTAAGACCGTAAGCCTTCTTTTCATCTTTTCTCCCTCCTGGTTAAAGTTGCGGTGAAAGGCCGCCCGGTCCGGTGTATTTACTTCGACCTTTGTTTGAGGCGCCTAACCTTCAAGCCGTCCGGCACATTGGATGCGCTGCTAAGTTACCCTTAGCTACCCTTTATCTGAACATACTCTTTATAGATGATTTAGCCATTTTATTTGCCCATCGCCTGTGCCGTCCGAATCTTGATAGCAGACTGCCCGTAACCTTTGATCTTCGATCTGTTTTCCTCCTTTCGTTATGGGTGTATATGCGGCCGGTGCGGGCGGCCTTACTTTTAAATTTCAGCAATACGCATGCCGAAAATCTATTTTTAGATTAAAAAAATTATAAAATACTGTTAATTATAAATATTTTTAGATAAACACCCTCCCCTAAGGCGCACTTAACCTCCTATCTTCTACTTTTTTTAATTATTTTGTTTATATTTAATTATTTTAACTATAATATCTGACTTTACTCGAAAGATAAGCCGTCTGATTATGCCTATGCGGTTCTCTAAAAAACTCCAGTAGTGCCGATCTGTGACCGTATCTGTCACAGACGGCGGTTATAATGGCCTCATAACCTTAAAAAGGAGGCCGCTATGACAACATTTACGATCACAG
>Ga0126331_1000052_pt1 | contig 49456 bp, 40 predicted proteins | sample InaspJWI98metaG_FD_96379 | JGI IMG/M metagenome (GOLD analysis project Ga0126331, IMG submission 96379) | Marine gutless worms symbiont microbial communities from Oahu, Hawaii - Inanidrilus sp. 2 OAHU.JWI-98 metaG | ecosystem: Host-associated > Annelida > Digestive system > Unclassified | place... | reverse complement strand
GTACAACTACTGTGACGCTACCTTGCATCCACCGCATACCGGCTTGACATAGTTCAGAAAATAAAGTAATATTAGTTAATTAAAAGAGATTTGTAAATAACAAATTCGACATTTGTTTTTACTTGAAGTAATCTAGTGCGCCAACTGAGAATTCATTTTTACATACTGCGTAACCATCAAAAAGAACTGGAATTTTGTTCGCATGCATATAATGACCGTTCAGCGCCCCATCGATCGGATGAGGGCTTTTTTTTAGCATGCGTATACAAGGAGGAAGTATATGACTCCCAATAACAAGGTCTATGCCTTAATAGGGGTGATCAGCTTGATGTTAGTGCTCGCGGCTTCTATTGCCGGTGCCGCCGCTCCCATCGCCAAAATTACACAAATTTCCGGGCAGGCCTTTCTTCAGTCCGGGACAGAGATGAGTCGGATTACCCGCAAGGGGCATGTTTTATATTCCGGTGATCTGATTCAGACCAGGAAGGGCAGGGTTCAAATTACCTTTAATGACGGCGCTATCGTTCGTCTCACCGACTTTTCCAACACCCGGATTCAGGAGAGGGAAGAAGAAAGCGGCTGGTTATTTAAAACCCGCAAGGCCATGCGGCGCATAACCTGTTTTGCCGGTAAGCTCTGGTTTAAAAGCGGCGCCTCCAAGAGAAATAATTATCTCCAGACACCCACGGCTGTCATGGGCGTACGCGGATCGGACGGAGATTTCGGATATGATCCGGCACGGGGACGATCCTATGTGCAAATGTTCACCGGTGAGGTGGATATCGAAGGCGAGGCTTTCAGAGAGGACTTCCCGGGAATTGGCCCCCAGGCGGCTGACCAAAGCCCGGTCTTTAGATTGTTTGGCAGCGCCTACCGGGGCCATCTGAATGCTCTGCGAACCGGAAGAGAATTGGATCGCGCCACCGCCCGGGTTGAGATCCTGAATGTTGCCCTGCAGGCGGCCGTTATCTACACCGACAGCCCCAACACCACCGTGAGCCGGATGGACGGTTTGCTGACCAGGCCCAGAGTCGAAGCAGAAATTGGCGCGGCCCAAGCCCAGGTGGTCGTGGAAGAATTAAAAAGCGGGCTGGCAAATGCGGAAAGAAGGGCCGCCGCCGCCCGAACCGAACGCGCAACCCAGGCCCAGCAGGAGGCACAAAGGGATATTGAACGGCTTGTGACGGCGATCATCCAAACCGAGTCCATTCAAAAAGAAGCCGGCCAGGCGGCGATTGCGGCAGGGGAAGAAGCCGACGCCGGCAACCTGGAAAATGCACAGCGAGCGGCCGACCGGTCGCGTGAACTGTCAGAGGAAGCCGCCGGGATCGGCCAGAAAATGCGCCGCTCGCTGGATCAGTATTTGCCGCCGACGGACGTCGAAAGATCCACCGGCACGGTCGAACCCGATACGGAGTCGACAACCCAGACAACCACCGCGCCCGCCTTGGAGGTAACAACCACGACGTCGACATCGACAACCACAACGACGTCGCTGGAAGACGTCAGTCCCGCCCAATAACCGATACAGACTGCGTATGCAACCGATGATCGGGAATATGTGTTTGTAAAAGGAGCGTTGCAGAATGATAAACAGACGAATTCTCGCCTGCCTGGTGACGGCCTGTATTGTCGGCCTGTTATTTCAAGCGGCCGCAACGGGCCAGCCGACTGCCGATGACGGCTTGCGATACATTCCGGGGTCGCAGCTGCGGGGGGGGCACATCCGTACCGGCAACCTGCGGCTGCTGGGCGGGCTGGGTCTGCAGGCCGAATACAATAACAATATTTTTTTTGCCAGCGGTCAGCCCGGTGATGCGGTTGAAAAGGACTGGATCGGCCATATTCTCCCGACGTTGTTTCTGGATTACGAGATGCCGCAGCGCGGCGGTATCCGTATCGGCTACAAAGGTGACCTGGCTTTTTACCGGGAGTTCAGAGAAAATGACTGGCAGAATCACCTGGGGCAGTTCGACCTCGATTACCGGTCCCCCGGCGGTCTGATCGCGATGATCAAAAATACGTATGCCCGCGTTTCAGACCCATACGGCAGTGCCAATGATTTCGGCCTGGGGGTGCCCCAGACCAAGCGCTGGTATAATGATCTCAGAACGGCATTTGGATTTCGATTCAGCCGCCGTTTTCGGCTGACGGGTCTTTTTGACGCCTACATCCAGAAATACGATGAGCAAAAAGATTTTACGCAGAACTGGAAGGGGTATCGGGGCGGCCTGGAGGCCGGGACCCAGATCATGACCAAAAGCTGGGGATTTTTACGGTATTATTATGGTGAGCGTGATTATATCGACCAGCTCTTTGGGGTGAACGAGTCCAATGACGCCGATTTTACATTCCACCAGGTCAACGGCGGTGTCAACTGGGATCCCGGGGCCAAATGGGCCGGTGAATTGAATCTGGGCTACCAGTGGCGGAAATTTAAAAACGAAGTCGATCCTTCCGGCCGCCCGTATTCGAATAAGAACACCTGGGTGGCGGAAACATCCGTCAATTACCTGCCCAGAAGCGCCAATGTGTTCGAAACCCAGCAGACGTCACTGTTGACATTCAATCTGCTGCGCGGGGTTCGGCAGGTCGGCTCGAACTCGAACGAGTTTTTCGAAGATACGAAATTCGGCCTGGTTATGCGCCAGTTGCTGAGCCCCAAATGGCTTTTAAGATGGGATGCTGCATATCGCCACCAGAAATTTAAAAACCCGGAACGTGAAAAAACCGACACCTTCTTTTTCCGCATCGGGCTCATGTACAATATCCAGAAATGGCTTGGGATCGGCGTACGCTATGAGTACGACAACAAAGATTCAAGCGTTGACCGCAACGATTATAAATTGAATCGGTTTAAAATCACCCTGGAAGGGGCAATCTGATTTTCTATAATTCTCTCACTGCACCTACCTGGCCGACCCCCAACCGGTGTAAATGGGATCTGTATATTCAAACATAGAAAACCTGGTACTCTGGGCCAGTCGGAGATCCCGCCATCGGGGGTCAGAGGCAAGTGACTGTGGCGTTTACTGTTGCTGTTATATTTATGATCGGAAATATCACACGTTTTAACAGATGCTGGGCAGCGCTGGTCCTGGGAATGGTTCTGGCGGCCTGCAGTATGGGCGGTGAAGTGGTCAAAATCACCTCCATCGAGAAAGGCTCCTACGGCGATCTGAAGGCATCCGAGCTCAAAAAACTGGAAGAGATCCGGCAGATTACCGAACAGAAAAAGCGGGACAGTACCCTGAACGATGTGTTGCAAAGCACGTCCCATTATTCGGCGACCGAGTATATACGCCAGCACCCGAGCAGTGTCGGAAGCAAAGACCAGGATTACCGGGTCGGCGGATACGATGTACTCAATATCGTTGTCTATGAGGAAGCGGATCTGTCCCGTGAAGCGGTGAGGGTTTCGGCCGACGGCAACATTTCATTTCCACTGATCGGCCGGGTCAAGGTCGAAGGGTTGACCACCTCCGGAATCGAAAGGCTCATTGCTTACAAACTGGCCAAAGGTCAGTATCTGCTGGATGCTCATGTTTCCGTGATAGTTGCCGATTATAAAAGTAAGCGTTTTATGGTTCTGGGAGCCGTAAACCATCCGGGCAGTTATTCGCTACAGTCCCGGGAACGAATTATCGATGCAATTTCCAGAGCCGGGGGAATCATCCGCAGAGAAGGAAAAAGTGCACACCAACAGGCCGGAGCCGGAAAAAAGGCCATGATCATTCGCACGCAAAATCCGGGTACGCCCCGTGAAAAACGCATCGTGATCAATATCGATCTGCATGGCCTTTTGGAAAGAGGTGAGCAGAATTCCAATCTGCTCATGGCGGATGAAGATGTACTCTATATCCCCCAGGCGGAACATTTTTTCATCATTGGCCAGGTCAGAAATACGGGATCTTATCCGATGACCGATGAGGAAATTACGCTGGTGGAAGCCATCAGCATGGCCGGTGGTTTTACCCTTATTGCCGCAAGGAACAAAACCCGCATTATCCGGGTGGAAAATGGTGTGGAAAAAATCATTCAGGTCAAAGTGGATGCGATTACCGGTGCCGGAAAAAAGATACAGGATGTGGTCATCAGATCCGATGATATTATCTTCGTTCCGGAAAGCTTTTTTTAACGGTTAAACCCGCGATGGAAAAAACCAGGGAAGAACAGATCGATATTCGTGAATACCTGCATGTAATCTCCCGTCGCAGGTGGACGATCATTACTACCTTCGCGTTGATCGTTGTATCGACGGCCATATTTACATTTACCGCCCCACCTATTTATGAAGCAACCACCCGCCTGATCATCGAAAAGGAAAATCCGAACGTCCTATCGGTTCAGGAAGTGATGGCCGTGGATGCCTCGGGAACCGATTATTACCAGACCCAGTATAAAATAATGGAGAGTCGTTCTGTGGCCCGCCAGGTCATTCAGCGGTTGCAGTTGGACAAAAGCGAAGAGTTTTTTCCTCAACCCGCCGATAACCTGTTTGCCCGATTCTTCCGAGCGATCAAAGATACCATCCGATCCTGGTTGGACGCCATCTCCGGTCTGTTCAAGAAAGACAGCGGTTCGGTCCAAGCGCCCAACAACAGCCCGGATCACGAACTGGTCTCGGCATTTATCAAAAGGATCCGTATCGATCCGATTCGCAACAGCCGCCTGGTGGATGTGCGCTTTCAAGCCGAAGACCCGGTATTGGCCGCCAGAATTGTCCAAACCCTGGCCGAAGCCTATATAAACCAGAACATGGAGATTAAACTCGATGCGGTGCAGGATGCGGTAAAATGGCTCCATAATAGGATCGACCAGGAACGAACGAAAGTCGAAAAAGCCGAAAAGGCCCTTTTGAAATACAAAGAGCAACATAACATTGTGACCGATTTTTCCAGTGATACAGAGAAAATAACGGCCCAGAAGCTGGCCCAACTGAACACCCAGGTGGTTGCGGCCGAATCCACCCGGGTCGAGGCCGAGACGCGTTACACACAGTCACGGGATCTGTCCAACACGCCGGATATGCTCGATTCCATCCCGGAGGTTCTGAACAATGAACTGATTCGTCAGATGAAAACGATGGAAGTGGAACTGTACAAGCGCATGTCCGAGTTGTCCAAAAAATACGGCGCCAAGCACCCGCAGATGATAGCGATCAAATCCGAACTGCGAACCTTGAAAAAGAGAAAAAAAACGGAAATAAACCGGGTCGTCAATTCGCTCAGGAACGAATACGAGGTGGCCCTGGCACGGGAGAATTCGCTAAAGGCCGCACTTACCAGGCAAAAGCAGGAATTGCTGGATCTTAATCAGAAAGCCATCAGCTACGGCGTCCTGAGACGAGAGGCCGAAAGCGCGCGCGAGATGTACGAACTGCTGATCAAACGGTTCAAAGAGACGACCCTGACCGAAGACATGCGCACGGGCAACATTCGTATCGTTGACCAGGCCGAAGTCCCGCGCCGGCCGGTAAAACCGAAAAAGGGTTTGAATCTTGCGCTGGCGGTCGTAATGGGGCTTTTATTCAGCCTCGGTATGGCTTTTTTCTTCGAGTACCTGGACAACACCGTTGAAAATGCGGACGATATCAAACGCTACCTGGATATACCGTTTCTTGGTCCGGTACCGGTGATAGCCTTTGAAAATCCGGAGGAGACCTCGAAAGATATCCGGCCGGAACTGGTGACGCTGAATACACCCAAATCCATTGCCAGTGAGGCCTACCGGGGTATTCGCACCGATATCCTGTTTTCTTCTCCTGAAGCCGAACCTCGAATTATTCTGGTCTCCAGTGCCGGCCCGCAGGAAGGTAAAACCCTGACGGTGACCAATCTGGCGGTTACCATGGCCCAGGCCGGCAGCCGCGTGATGGTTCTGGACTGTGACCTGCGGCGTCCCCGTCTGCACAAACTGTTCAGGATCAATAAGAACCGGGGCCTGACCAACCTGCTGATCGGCGACCACAAACTCAAACTCGAGGCCCTGGCGACCGGCATTTCGAACCTTTATCTAATCCCCGCCGGATCGATACCCCCCAATCCATCTGAATTGCTCGGTTCACGCCGAATGGATGAACTGCTGAAAAGCCTGCTGCACAAATTCAATCGCATCATCATTGACTCCCCACCTATCGGTGCGGTGACCGATGCTGCCGTTCTTTCAAAATATACGGACGGTGTGGTGTATGTTCTGCGTGCAAATACTACCGTGCGGGGTGTCGCCATCAACGGCCTGGAACAATTTAAGCAAGTCGGGGCCAATGTTCTGGGAGCGGTGCTCAACGGAGTGGATTTTGAGAAAGACAAATACTATTACTCGCATTATTCTTATTATTACTATGGACAAAGCATTGACAAACCGAGTAAAAGACGCCGGGAAAAAAATGTTTTGGCTTACCTGCACGTGAAACCTTAACCTACAACAAACAACTTACAAGGCTAGACATCTCTCCTTCTTTCCTGACTTATCGCGCCCCGCCAGGAGCGGTATCTTTTTTGAACAACGCCACGACCGCACCGGGTGTATTATCCATAACCGTCGCACCGGTTGTCGGGTCGATCGGTATCCTTACAATATCATCCGGCAGATCAAAGTACTCATAGGGTTTTTGCGCCAGGGCCTCGCGCATATATTCGATCCATATCGGCAGCGCCGCCCGGGACCCGGTCTCGCGATTTCCGAGCGGATTGTTGTGATCGGTTCCCACCCAGACACCTGTGGCGATGGAAGGCGAAAATCCGATAAACAGCGCATCTTTGTATTGATCGGTCGTGCCGGTTTTCCCGGCCACCGGCCGGTTAAGTATGCGGGCTTTGCGGCCGGTTCCTTCCTGGATCACGGCGGTAAGCATATTGGTCATGACAGCAGCCCCGGCCCGTGACATCGCCACTTTTTTTTGTGGTTTTACGCGCCATAGAATACGCCCCCGGTGATCATCAATTTCCATGATCCCGTAGGGTTTAATCCACTCACCCCTGTTGGGAAATACCGCATAGGCAGCGGTTAATTCAAGCAGCGTAACCTCCGAAGCGCCCAGGGCCAGCGACAGATTGGATTTCAGCGGGGAGGTAATTCCCAGGGTGTGGCCGAACCGGACGATGGTAGCCGGCCCCAGCATTTCTATCAGCCGTATGGCCGGAATATTTTCTGAAACGGCCAGCGCCCTTCTCATCGTCATTTCCCCCTGGTAGGTTTTGGAAAAATTTTGCGGCGTCCAGTCTTTACCGTTTTTTGCGCCTTTAAATGCCACCGGCGCATCCAAGAGCAGTTTGCTCTGCGGGAATCCCTTTTCGATGGCATAAGCATAAATGATCGGCTTGAAGGCGGATCCGGGCTGCCTTCTGGCGGTGACGGCACGATTATACGGGCTTGCATGAAAATCCCTGCCGCCCACCATGGCCATGATTCCACCGTTTGAAACATCCAGGGAGATAAGTGCGCCTTGGGGAGCAGAGTTGATGATTTGCTTTTTTATCATTCTGCTTTCAATCTCAAAAGTGCCTTTGCTGATGGCCTTTTCGGCCGCCTGCTGCAGTGAATATGAAAGGGTGGTGTATACCGTCAATCCGCCCTTGTACAACTGGGTCGGTCCAACGATTTCTTCCAATGCCTTTTTGATATATTCGATGAAATAAGGCGCTTTAACTGCCTCCGGCCGCTGGGCGGTCACTTGCAACGGTTCCCGCACAGCTTGTTCATGTTCGGCTTCGGAGATGATTCCGGTTTCGGCCATCTGCTTGAGAACGATGTTGCGGCGCTTCAGTGCCAGATCAGGATTTTCCAGAGGAGAATAGCGGGATGGCGACTTGGGCATACCTGCCACCAAAGCACACTCGGCAAGGGTGAGTGCGCTGACCGTTTTGTCGAAAAAAATCCTGGCTGCCGATTCTACGCCATAGGCACCGCTGCCGTAATATACCTGGTTAAGGTAATAGGTTAATATCTCATCTTTTGTGTAGCGGCGTTCCAGTTGAAAGGCCAGCAGCGCTTCTTTGATCTTGCGTACCAGTGTTTTTTTGGGTGTCAGAAAAAGGGTTTTCGCTAACTGCTGGGTGATCGTACTGGCGCCTTCCACGAATTCGCCGGCCCAGATATCTTTGATGATGGCCCTGGTAATGCCTTTGAGATCGACACCGCTGTGACTGTAGAATTTGCGGTCTTCAGTAGCAATCAAGGCCGCTATTAGTTGGTCCGGAATCATTTTGAGCAGGACCGGGTGGCGTTTTTCAAGAAAAATTTCCGCCAGAAGCGTCCGGTCGGCCGAATAGATACGGGTTACGGCAGAAGGCGTGAACGACTCGAGGGACCGGATCTGGGGTAAATCCCGTGTGAGTCCGATGATTAGGCCAATCATGACGCCGCAGAACAGGCCACCGGAAACGAGAAGAAAAAGCGTTTTTTTCGGCTTGTTCAAGTGGAAGAAAGACATTTTTCGAAGCGCACAAAATGTAAATATGAGGTTAATGAGCGACTAAGAATAACGTATTACCGCGCCGATCGCAAGTGATTGTGGTGCAGATCGAAGGATGGTGGCTATGCTGAAAATGTGGTCCCGAACTTAGGGCTCACTCAAAAATAAATTCACATTTTATGCGCCGATGCATCCCGTCTGGCTGCGTTGCGAAAACTCGGAATATCTCGATATTCCTTCGTTTTCGCGCCTTGCCCGACGGGCGCCTCAATGCCTAAAATTGTGAATTTATTTCTTCGTGAACCCTTAGTGAACCGTAATATCATCCCTGATAATCCAGGCCTCCGGCGGAATAACGATGGTTCGCCAAATATTTTGCATGGCTATATAGATCACCAGTTCTTTTGTACCTTCCACCCAGTAACCTTTGCAGGGGATACCATGACAGTATTCCGGCCCTGAAGTTCCGGTTTGAACGGCCGGTTGATTTTCTGCCAGCATTCCATCGACTGCCCGTCTGATACACTGCTGCGCGTCCTGGTTCATTTGTACATCTTCAAGCGATATCTCATTCAGCCGTCCCTGATCAATCTCTACCCATTCACCGATTTGTTTTTTTAGATCACACATTATTATTCCGCTCAGCAATTCATTCAGGGCACAGCCAAATATACGGTTGTATGCTCTTTAAAGGAAATCGTTCGCGCAAAGAATTTCTCCCAGGCACGGCTGGTGGGTTTGGCGCATTATCTGCCGGCTGATTGATTCAAAGATTTCAAATCACTTTTTATATCTATCGGTTTTTGGTGCAAATACTTGAACACCTATTTTGCCGGGGAACTATATTTCGGCATCGGTGTGAAATACTCCGGGGACTGGAATGGGGAACATCGTTTGTTTATAATACCCCGCGGCATCCGGACTGCTACTGTGCGGGGGAGATGTTTATAAGACACTGAAAATTGTCAAAATATTGACACCCATGATCGGCATGGCCCTGTAAACGTCGACCATTGTTCGGTTTACAACCGCCATAGCTCCCGTGGTCTGTTGGATCATGGCTGCCGGCATATGGAATGTTATATTGGCATGATTTATGCATCTATAGTTCGTCAGAACTTGATTGCCTATATAAGTCAAGTACTTTTTTCATCTTTGTCTCCGGATAATTTGAACCCCGGGAAGAAACCAAAGATGACGGTGCAGGAGAAATTAAATGTTTATCGATCCCAAGGCCGACGATTATCTCGCTTGGCTTCATCGAACGGACAAGCAAGATCGCGGTCAGTTTACCCAATTTGAACAGCGGGGGAATTCTGAAAGTCAGCGCATCCGGCAACCAAATGCAAGCTCGACACAGACTTCCAATACCGCAGCCCGTGTCAGTGTTCTCGAATTGGACAGCCTGCCGGCTGAAGCACCTGTTGATATCGTCGATCTCATTCAAAAAACCAGAAATATCACGGAATGCGACCTTCCGTTCATTGGAAATAGGTCATCGATTGATGCCCCACAGCAATTTCAGAGTCCAACCTCCCTGGAGACATTCGTCGAGGGCATCGCCCATCATTTTAATAACCTATTCATGGCAATGCAGGGCTATGTATCTTTGGTTGTGCTGGAAACCGAAGATAATCATCCCCATGCAGAGCGGTTGAAGCGGATAGAAAAGCTGATTCACAGTGAATCGATGCTTACCAATGATCTGCTCGGGATTGTATTTGGCCGGGGATGTCGCATCAGCAACCATCGCCAGACGCAATTGTTGAAAGAGATTATTAAAATTTCCGATTACCTCGATCCGGTTGACGCCTCCGATCACATCGAGGTGAGCTGTGATCCGATCCCGGATCTGCCCGAATACGCCTTAAGGCGTCTTTGCGGCAGTATTGCATGTATCATAAACCGCCTGCTGGCTGAGATCCAGGAGCATGCGGTGCTGATGATTGCCCAGACCGATAGGCGTCTTTCCCTCTATGAATGGCTCATGAAAATCGAAAAGCACGTTCAGGAGGGCTTTTCCATGATCCACGACCTGTTCAACTATGCCGGTAGCCGGACCCGGGTGCAAAACTGCCGCCTTCACCCGAAGCAGTTGACCGAGTTGGCGCTGGAGGCTTATTTTTTACGCGAAGAGAAATATCAGCTGCATGTTGACGTTGATCGCGAACTATCCATCATAAAATTGGACGGCCACCAGATGGCAACCATCCTGCAGAAGCTTTATGACAATGCGGCTGAAGCAATGATAGATGGTGGTGAAATATCTTTAAGTGCTAAAAATATAGCGCCTGAAGAAATCTTTGAATGCGGGTGGAACGTCCCTGCCAGGCTTTATGTCCAGTTGACCGTCAGGGATACCGGCCGGGGGATAGATGCATCGGTTTTAAAACGCATTTTCGAACCCTTCTTCACTACGAAAGGCTTTGCCAACCACCATGGTCTCGGCTTGTCAAGTGTATATGGATTGGTTAAATCGCTGGACGGACACATCGCCGTAAGTTCAAAACCCGGCATGGAAACAGCATTCAGAGTATACCTGCCGGCAAATGACTCGACCGACAGCAAATATGCCGGTGCAAAACTTCAGGTGAAAATTTCAGACGACAATCAGGTCATTCATCTCGGAAAAAAGAGGAAATGTAGAAAAGTAAAATACCACTAACACTGTATCTTGCAACGAAAGGCGGTTTCCCAGTCCCATCTCGCGGCTCAACCGAGATCGACTTCACATCTGATATTTCCCCAGACCCAACAAGTCCCGACACTGAGCGACCTTAAATATCCAGGCGATGTCATTTGCTGAATTGCAAATTGCAAATGTCGATCCGATGGGTGAGTTGCTGAAAATTTTATTCTGATTTAAGCTGGTTATGGGATTGCAGCCAGCAGATTGCAGTATTACAAAACAGCGCTTTGCGTTTTGAGCTTTGATTTGCAAAAAAAAAACCGCCAAGGCTTTCGATCAAAAGTTAAATGATTACCGAAAGATAATTAACAACCATTCCCCGGTATTCGGAATAATGCGATGGATTCTCCCGCAGCGTTTTTGCGTATTGCAAAAACTGACGTGCGTTTCAAAGCCACAACCCGGATCATCGCATGGGGAATTTGGTCGACGATGAAAAAGAAATAATCTTACAGTCGATTCTTCGGTCGCTGCAGGAAAATGTCAATACCAAAATGTGGTATCCGATCGATTCGATCAACGACATATTTTGTAAATCGATTATTCCCACCACCAAACGTCACTTCCACACAGCCTCTTAAAAAAAATAAGCTCCCTCAAATGGCATGTTCTTTGCTCTGTGCGATGGTGATGTATCCGCTCGGCCGGCAAAATCGGTGATCTCATTCTACTGTTTGGTATTGCCCAACCGGCATCCGCCTGAGTTACTGCCACCAAGGCGCCAAGACACAAAGCGAAACCATTGGTTAATATTCATGTTTGCGTCTTTGTGTCTGGGTGGCATAAATGTCTTGCCACAATATGCACAATCCCGCTATCCGCGGGACCAAGCACCCAGGGAGGGAGATTGTCTAATCTAGCGGTCAAGAAGGCGTTTGGAATCGAATCGGAGGAAAGAGCCGATGAATATGCTGCTGCGGCCGCTGGGCAAAATCAATCTAGTTTCGGGGGTATCATTGGTCAGAGTGCCCCAATGCAACGGATATTCAAATTGGTCGAGCAAGTTGCCGATTCCGACAGCACTATCTTGATCAATGGTGAAACCGGTACAGGCAAAGGGCTTGTTGCCCGAGCAATCCATAAATTATCCCATCGTAAAAGCAATCCCTTTATTGCCATCAATTGTGGCGCCATTCCCGAGAATCTACTCGAAAGTGAGCTTTTCGGCCATACCAAGGGTGCATTTACCGGGGCGATTTCCAACAATGCCGGAAGGTTTGAGAGAGCCAATGGCGGTACTATTTTTTTGGATGAAATCGGCGATATGAGCCGGGATCTCCAGGTGAAATTATTGAAGGTCCTGGAAGAAGGTGAATTTGAACCTGTTGGCGGAACACGGTCGATTAAAGTAGATGTCAGAATTATCGCTGCAACCCACCGGGATCTTGACGATGAAGTTCAAAAGGGAGGTTTTCGGGAAGACCTTTTTTACAGACTGTATGTCATTCCCATTGCGCTTCCGGCTGTCAGAAGACGAAGGTCGGATATACCGCTGCTGATATCCCATTTTCTGGAGCAGTCGAATGAAAAAAACCGCCGCAACGTAGAAGGCGTGGCCGATCAGGCCCTAAACATTATGTTGAATTATCTATGGCCGGGCAATGTCAGAGAACTGAAAAATCTCATTGAAAGGCTGGTTGTCCTAAAAGGAAAAGGTCAAATCAGCTCCCGTGATTTGCCGGAGAAAATGAAAAGAGTCACCTATCTCAATCCGGGTCAAATGATCGACATCTCAGAGGCAGGCATATCATTGAACAACGCGGTATCTGAATTTGAAAAAGCTTTGATCCTGCAAACACTGGAAAAGACCAAATGGGTCAAAAACCAGGCGGCCAAACTTCTTCAGCTTAATCGAACCACCCTGGTCGAAAAAATAAAACGACACCAACTTCAGCCCCAATCTCCTTACCGGGTGTTCATACAATTTTTTCATTATTCTCACCGCATTAGTCAGACCTTTAAACGATGTCGATATAACATTGCCCGCGTCAAGGAGATGACGTGGTTCCGAATATTTTTGACAACGCCCGGCTGTTTCCGGAAAAACAGGATGTCGGTCTGGCTTCATCTTGTCTCGATTTCAGATCCAGTTGCGATCAAAACTTCTGGTACGGATATTGCTTATTAAGGATATTGCTGTACAGAAGATGTTTGCTTTTGAAGATTTGGTATTGAGGATGTTTCTCTCGCGAAGCGGGGGGAATGGGAGCTTAACCTGGAAATGGGATTCAATTGATTTTGTAAACGAGCAGTCGCTAATCACTATGACCGATCAACTTTTATCGCAGGAAGAAATCGATGCGCTCCTGTCACCTATGGACAAAAAAGATATCGATCCGCAGCAGGAGAATGCATCGGATGAAAAATCCACGAAATATCAATCAATAAATTATTCTCGTGAGAATGATTCAGATGCATCACTGCCGAAAAACGAGATGAATGTTATCCTTGGTATTCCGCTTGAGATTACCGTCGAGCTAGGACGAATGCAAATGGTGATCAACGATCTACTAAAGCTCGGTCAGGGTTCGGTCATCGACCTGCCGAAAAATACCGGTGAGACCCTGAACATTCTGGCGAATAGGAAGTTGATCGCCAAAGGGCAATTGATTGAGGTGGATGAAAAATACAGCTTACGACTGACAGAAGTCATCAGCCCTATCAAGCAGGTTAATAAATTGAACACTTCGAGTTGAAAACACGAGATGACGATTCGCCGGAACGGACTGTTCTTGGCGAAAACGGGTCGGCCGGCAACTGGCCGGCGGTCCTCATCATTTTACAAGCGTCAAGCATTCTGCAGGGTGTGTCAAGTATCTATCACCCCTCGGCGAGTTTGAAGATAGGTTTGATCTCCTCTGTACCGGCCAGCGGCCGGTTGTTCGAACCTGCCGGGGTTTTACCGTTTGTAAACCAATATGCCGTTGCTCTAATGCAACGGCATTGCTTTCGGAGGTTCGGCCGGGCACATGATCCCTTTCTTATCGATAGCGACTGATGAATATAAATCTTTGAAAATACTATATTATTTATATGCTGTTTGGTTGTGTCACATTTCATCTCATTCAGGATAAAAACGGCATGAAACCTGCATAGCACTAAGGCATATTTTAACGAAGGGCAACAGTCGCATGAATTCCACGAACTCCTCAAACAAGGTTATCAATATTACCAAAAAAATCGGGGAAAGAAGGCGGATGGTAAAAAAGGACGACCAATGTGATGGTAAATCAGATACCCGGGTCATCGCCATAACCAGCGGTAAAGGCGGCGTGGGTAAAACCAATATCGTTGCCAATCTCGGTTATGCATTTTCGAATCTGGGTAAAAAAGTACTTATTCTCGATGCCGACTGGGGATTGGGAAATCTCGATGTACTGTTGGGATTGGCGGCAAAATTTAACCTTTCTCACGTGATCATGGGTGATAAGACCCTTCGGGAGGTCATCGTGAGCGGTCCGGGAGACATGCAAATTCTGCCTGCTTCCTCGGGGATACAGGAGTTGACGCAGTTGACTTTCGATCAGAAAATCAACGTACTGACTCAACTCGATTTTCTGGTTGACTCGGTCGATATATTGCTGATCGATACCGCCGCTGGCATTTCATCCAACGTCATGGACTTTAACGTCACGGCGCAGGAGATTTTGGTGGTAGTATCACCGGAGCCGACATCATTAACAGATGCGTATGCTTTGATGAAGGTACTCTCTCTCAAATATGCCGAACGACACTGTAAACTGCTGGTCAATATGGTCGGCAGCACCCAGGAGGCGCTCGAAATATATCAACAATTGAACCAGGTGGTCGAAAAATTTCTGGATATTTCGATCGAATATGTCGGATGCGTCCTGCACGATGACAAGGTACAACACGGTGTTAGACGCCAGAAAATCATAACGGAGATGTTTCCGAATTCGAAAGCAAGCCGGTGTTTCGCAAACCTGGCTCAAAAAATAGATGGGTCCGCTGTGTTAAAAATGCCGGGAAAAGATTCAAACTTCATCTGGGACCATCTTTATCGAAACCAGATGGCCTGAGCAGGTGACGACGCAGTTTCAAAGGCGGCGGGCATTTTTCCAATAACCGAATCAATATGAAGTAAACCTAATATTTCGTTCCCGGGTAACATCGGATCGGGTGATGGAGAAAAAATGGCAATGGAACTGGCACAAAAGCAGAAGATATCTCCGCGTAAGGAAGCGTATTTAAATCGTGAACAGCAGATTGTTGAATATCTCCCCTATGTAAAACGAATTGTCAATCGAATAGCGATTCATCTTCCCCCTAGTGTCGATAAGGAAGACCTTTATAACGTCGGTGTCATCGGTCTGATTCAGGCGATCGATCGGTATGATCCTTCAAGGGATAATAAATTTACGACCTATGCCGCCTTTCGAATCAGAGGTGCCGTATTGAGCGAATTGCGGTCGCGAGATTTTCTATCCAGATCGAATCGCAGAAAAACGCGAGAATTGGAAAAAGCCTATTTGAAACTCGAACATCTGTTAGATCGCGAGGTCAAGGATACAGAAGTGGCGGCCGAGATGAAAATCGATCTCGATGAGCTCTACAAGATTAAGCAGTTGTCAAGTATTTCGTTCATCAGTTTCGAGGAATTGGGTTATTCGATCGGTCATGACAAAGAGAAAATGATAAACAGCCTGGTTAAAAAGGAGGACGACGTACTTACCCAGACCGGGCTAAAGGAAATGAAAATGGCCGTCGCCGCGGCGATCGAGGAATTGCCCGAAAAAGAAAAACTCGTCCTTTCGCTCTATTATAAAGAGGAGCTCAACATGAAAGAGACGGGAAACGTGTTGGGAGTCACAGAATCAAGAGTTTCACAGCTGCACTCCCAGGCTGTCATTCACCTGAGGGCAAAGCTGCGTAAGAGAAAATTTCTGGATGCCGGTTAGCCCGTTGAGCCGGTTGGGCCCGTTAGGCCGGTTGAGCCCGTTAGGCCGGTTGAGCCCGTTAGGCCGGTTGAGCCGGTTGGGCCCGTTGAGCCGGTTAGCCCGTTAGCCCGTTTGCCCGTTAGCCGGTTAATCCGTCGTACTTCTTTTCTCGTTATAATCATCCTAAAGACAGTTTTGCTAAAACAAGCCGCATTGTGTGACTAAGCATCTGGTTGTTTACTGAGCAAGCTTCTTTTCCGTCATTCCTGAAACTAACATACTATTGGTTTAGCCCCTAAAAATCCCCAAAGATTTGTTCCCTGCAAAACGAGCCTTAAAAACGCGAATTTCAGATCAAAACCAACCCCCCATAGTATGACTTCATATCATGCTTTAAAATGGAAGTGTTCAGCCCCGCAAGTCGGGATTTCATGTCAAATTCATAGATTTAGGTATTCAGCCCCGCGAAGCGGGATTTCACATCAGTTTTTTACAGAAGGTGTTCAACCGGCAAACCAGTAAACGGGCAAACGGGCTGACCGGCAAACCGGCCAGCGGGCTAACGGGCAAACCGGCCAACGGGCCCAACCTCCTATCAATTCAAGTTTCTCCCATTTATACCGATAAGCAAGATATACCGATGTATATCTGCGGTTGGTTCATGAACCGTAGAGCCGAATTGATTACCAGTGTATAGCCGGTTCGGCCGAACTGTTCGAAGGGAGGATGAAATAGATGAAAATTGTTAGACCGGATACAACCGCCAGTATCTACGATTATCTGAACAAGCTGAATGACAACCTACTAGAAATGGAAAATTTCACTGCGCCTTTGTCGGAAACGCGCGTCGGAGATAAACTGATATTATCCCCGCAGGCCAGAGAAATTCAGGTTTTGAAAAACTATATGAAGAAGATACCCGATGTACGGGCGAAAAAAGTGGCTGATTTGAAAAAGCAGATCGACACAGGGATTTACCGAATCGACAGCCAAGCGATCGCCCTGAAAATGATGCAGGAATCCCTAATCGACCAGAAACTGTAAACGCCGACCGTTGCGGTTGAAACCACCTGGAGATCGGCGTCTGCGACGGTATAGCCAAGTATGAGAAGTCTGATAGGTTATTGCTATTGGATTAGACTGCCAGAAAGTTACCCAACGTCCAAGGTACTACTATGAAGAAAAAGAGCTAGGAAAAAGTCAAACGCCAGCAGAATCCTGAACCGGGTATACCGGCTGATACAGATCAATCACTCGATGACTTGGCGGCTTTTATGGTTCAGCTCGAGATCGAAGACCGTAGCGGTCTGGCACAGCTGCAGGAAAAATTGAGTCGTTTTGCGAACGACCGCACCTACAGCAGCGCCTGCCGCAAGCACTTGAAGACGGCAGCCAAGAAAATCGATTCAATTTTAACCGCAAAGGTCAGAGCACCGGGAAAGGCATTGGTCAAGGCGGGTAAATGTATCGAAGAAGCTATGAATGCCCAGGAAGAAATTCGGCAGGTTTCCGCCACCGGATCTTCAAACGCTGCCGCGTCCTCAAGCCGGCGGAGATATCAACGCAAAGCGCAGGCCAAAGCTTCTCCCGATTCCGCTAGCGCGGGCAATGATCCGGCCACTAAAGCGAAGGCTGTACAAAAGAATAGGACGGCTGAATACACGGAGGCCAAACGCGATTATATGCCCCGAGATTTGGAACCGGAACTATTGGCCGAGTTTATTAGTGAAGCAAACGATCTGATAGGCATCGCTGAGGAGGCATTGTTGTCGCTGGAAATCGATCCGGAAGACGTGGATGCGGTCGACAAAGTCTTCCGGGCCTTTCATACGGTTAAAGGCACGGCGGCTTTTTTGGATCTGACGCTTATTACGGAACTGGGGCATCATGCCGAGTCGCTCCTGAGCCGGGTTCGTGACCGCGAAATTCGATACAGCGGGGGCTATGCCGATTTGGCGTTGCGGGCCCTTGATATGATCAAAGACCTGATCGTGTCGGTTCAGTTAGCGTTGAAAGGAGACCAGCTGACCAAGCCCGCAAGTTATGACGAGCTGCTGGAACTGCTGGCCGATCCGGAAGATGCGGGAATTACAGACGAGATCGATGAAGTCCCGGAACCGCGCATCGGCGATATCCTCATCGCCCAGGGCAAGGCGGACAGAGCGAAGATAGAAAAAGTCCTCGCCAATTATCCGCGTGAACAGGCCGGGCTCGCCTTGCTCAAATCAAAATCCGCCTCGATCACAGAAGTCGGGCAGGCCCTGCGAACGCAGCAGCGAATGAAAGGTTCAGCCCAAGTGATTGAGTCTTCCATTCGCGTCAGCACGCAGCGGTTGGATCGGTTGATAGACATGGTGGGTGAAATGGTGATTGCTCATTCCATGGTCGCCTAGGACAGTCTGGTGCTCAACAACAAAAACCATCAACTTCAAAAGAAAGTGAATCATACGAGCAAGATCGTTCGCGAGTTGCAGGATCTCAGTATGTCGATGCGGATGGTGCCGCTTAAGGCAACCTTTAATAAAATGGCGCGCCTGGTCAGGGATGTTTCCCGCAAGGTGGGAAAAAAAGTCCGGTATGTCACTGATGGTGAAGACACCGAGATTGATCGCAATCTGGTGGATGTGATCAACGATCCGCTGGTGCATATGGTCCGCAATGCCGTCGACCACGGTATTGAGCCGTCCGAGGTTCGCGAGAAAATCGGCAAGCCCAAATACGGTGTCATCGAACTGTCGGCCTGTCATTCGGCCGGAAACGTTGTTGTGGAGATCAAGGACGATGGCTGGGGGCTTGATCGTGACGTCATTCTGGCCAAGGCCGAAGAGCTAGGATTGTTAGACGGCAGTTCTATCGATACTGCCAAGAACCTTAGCGACAAGGAAGTTTACAACCTCATATTCGAGCCCGGATTTTCCACCAACAAAACCGTGACCAAAGTTTCGGGTCGCGGCGTTGGGATGGATGTCGTCCGCCGGAATCTGGAATCTCTGCGGGGTCAGGTTGAAATAAAATCCGAAACGGGAAAAGGCAGTGTGTTCAAAATGAGCATACCGCTTACCTTGGCGATTATAGACGGCATGGTTGTGCGCGTTGGAAGTGAAACCTATGTAATTCCAACAGTTTCCATTGTCAGTTCCCTCAAGCCCACCCCTGAAGACGTTTCCACGGTTCTCAACCGAGGCCAAATGCTGTCCCTGCAAGGCAGCTTGATTCCGCTGCTGCAGCTGGCCCAGATGTACAACGTGAAAGGGCGCACGAATGATCATGATAAATCACTAGTGGTCGTAGTCGAAGATGATGACTGCAGAACCGGATTGATTGTCGATGCTCTGGTCGGCCGGCAGTAGGTCGTGATTAAGAGTCTGGGCGAGACGATGCGCAATATTCCCGGAATATCGGGGGGGGCAATCATGTCCAACGGCAGAGTCGGATTGATTCTGGATGTCGGTGGTCTGGTAAAGTTTGCAAACTCGGATCCCGGTGGAGGAACGCCGGAAGATGCTGATACCCGGAAACGAAACCTTGCGGCATGACAAACTGCATGGTCGGCGACAATATAAATGGCAGGACCGATCATGCTTATGCCTTCCGAAAGGACATCAGAAGATGCTTATGAATGCCGATTTAACGCAGAAACAGTTTCAAAAAGTCTGTCGACTGGTTTATCGGCATTGCGGCATTCATTTAAAACGCGGAAAAGAGGCGCTGGTAAGGGCCAGACTGATGAAGCGGATGCGTGCCTTAAAAATCGGGAGTATCAAAGAGTACCTGGCCTATATCGATAGCGATGAGGGCATATGGGAACTGGAATTTATGATCGATGCGATGACCACCAACAAAACAAGCTTTTTCCGGGAATCGACTCATTTTCACTTTCTCAAAGAAGAAATACTGCCCAAACTCAAGCAGAATCGGTTGCGATTATGGAGTGCGGCCTGTTCATCGGGAGAGGAACCATTTTCGATAGCCATCACACTTCGAGAAAATTTACCCGACATCGATTCCCGGGATGTTCTGGTCCTGGGGACGGACATATCGAACCAGATGCTGGAAATTGCCGGCAAAGCGGCCTATCGGAAGGATGCGATTCAAGATCTTCCTCCGCATTTGATTTACAAGTACTTTATCCGGCAAAACAGCGGCGCAGGAAATTTCTATAGCGTCAATAATGCGGTTCGGAAAATGGTGCGCCTGGCGCGATTAAATTTAATCGAACAATGGCCGATGAAAGGGTTGTTTAACGTGATTTTCTGCCGCAACGTCATGATTTATTTCGATCGGGCAACCCAGCAGTCCTTAATCAACCGTTTCTACGAGTATCTGGAACCCGGCGGTTATCTGTTCGTCGGTCATTCGGAAGGGTTGTCGGCCATTAAACACAAATTACGTTATGTTAAACCGGCGATATATCAGAAGTAATATAATTTCTTTGTCTACGGGAAGAAGAGATGAGACACGTTGTTGTTGTAGCTGATATGAAAATCGGAGAAAAACCTGACGTTCTCGTGACGCATGCCCTCGGCAGTTGTCTGGGCTTGATGATCTACGAGCCGGTTGTGGGTGTCGGTGGATTGCTGCATGCCATGCTGCCGCTGTCAAAAATGAATCCGCAGAAAGCCCAAGCCAATCCATATATGTTTGTGGATACGGGTGTACCGGCCCTGTTCAGAGCACTCTATGAAAAAGGCTGTCGGAAAAACAGGATGATAGTCAAAGCAGCCGGCTGCGGCAGCCCGTTGGGCAAACATGAAATGTTTAAAATCGGAGAGCGCAACCATACCGTATTGAGAAAGCTTTTATGGAAAAACAATGTTCTTCTGGAGTCCGTGGATATCGGCGGAACGGAAAGCCGGACAGTTCATTTTGACCTCGCCACAGGACAAACGCTAATCAGCAGCAACGGGAGAAAATGGGCGATATGATCAATACAAATTACCAGAACATTCTGTCAAAGATCGAAACCTTTCCTTCAATTCCGGGGTCCGCGGTAAAATCGCTGGCGTTGCTGGACGGCCCACAGGCGTGTGGATCTGAAATAGAAGAAATACTGCAATTCGATCCGGGCCTTACCGCCAACGTGCTGAAACTGGCGAACTCGTCCCATTTTGGAACGCCGCGCAAGATCGGTTCGGTCAAACAGGCCGTTGCTGCCGTAGGAAGCAAAAAGCTGATTCAACTGGTGCTGGCCACCTGTATCAATGCTCTGATGGACAAACCGGTGCCCGGCTACGATCTGCCTCCCGGAGAGTTTTGGCGCCATTCGGTGGCGGTATCGGTGGCGGCTGAAATACTTGTGCAAGAATTGAATCTGCCCCAGGCCGATGTGGTTTTTACAACGGCACTGTTGCATGATGTGGGGAAACTGGCGTTGGGCGAATTTGTCAAAGACGAATATTCGCAAATAATGGAAGAGACATCTGCCGGCACGTCCTTTGAGGTGGCGGAACACAAAGTGCTGGGTACCGATCATGCGGAAGTCGGGGCCAGGATACTGGAGAAATGGTCTCTGCCACCGGAAGTTGTGCGGGCGGTTCATGATCATCATGCGCCGGATGATGCCGAATCCAGCGGCACGTTGACCGATATCGTACATGTGGCCAATGTTTTGTGCCTGATGGTCGGAATCGGTGTGGGCCGGGAAGGATTGCATTACGCCCCGTCCGCGTCGGCCACCAAGCGGCTCAACCTGAAAGCGGATCATCTTGAAATTGTAGCCAGCCGGACATTGCAGCGGGTAAATGAGCTGTCCGATGTATTTGAAGCAAATTAGATATAAAAGGGGAAAAAAATGTCGATCAATATCCTAATTGTAGACGATAGTGCCGTCATGCGGGAGATGATCATAAAAATCATGCGCATGAGCGGTCTACCGCTGGGAGACATGTTCGAAGCGGCCAACGGTCAGGAGGGACTGCAGGCGCTCGATAAACACTGGATCGATCTGGCGGTACTGGATATTAACATGCCGGTTATGACCGGCGAAGAAATGATCAATTGCATGCACGAAAATCCGGCAACCAAAGACATTCCAGTTCTCGTGGTTTCCACTGAGGGCAGTGAAACCCGTATTGAAAAGTTTCGAAGTTTGGGGGCGCGCTTTATCCAGAAGCCTTTTTCTCCTGAAACTATTCGGGATACTGTCAAAGATATGACCGGAATAGGTGACAATGATGAATAAAAAATTGGACCGAATTATTACGCGTATATCCATTGATACACTGGAGAAGCTGGCATTTATGTTCGCTTTTCCGGAGGAGGACGGTGACGAGACGAACCGGGCCGGTGATGCCAACGGCTCTGTCCATGCCAGTGTCGCTTTTAGCGGGCCGTTCGACGGAACACTGGCGATCGAGATGACCCAGGCGGAGCTTTCCGAGCTTACGGTGAACATGCTGGGGCTGGATACCGACAATGAAGTGAAGCCGGAGCAGCGACATGACGCCCTGAAAGAAACGTTAAATGTTATTTGCGGCAATATGCTGCCGGCCATTGCAGGCAAACAGGCAGTTTTCAATATCGAGGTGCCCCGTATCCGTGAGCCGAACCAGAGCATGGCAGGGGAGAGTGATCAACAGCTGCGTTCGGTGGTCAGGCTGAACCTTGAGATGGGGCGGTGCTGTCTGTATTTATTTGTCGACGGGCAGCTGCCGCAATATGTGCACAGTTCGGCATCCTAGTAGACTGTTTCCAAACACTTATTTTTTTCGAGACTATCCAAAAATGATTAAGGTAATCATTGTCGATGACTCGGCGGTTGTCCGCAAAGTGATGACCGATGAGTTATCCGTCTACGAAGATATTCAGATCGTCGGAACGGCTGTGGACCCGTATGTGGCCAGAGACAAAATCGTTAAGCTCAAACCGGATGTAATTACCCTGGACCTGGAAATGCCGCGAATGGATGGACTCTCTTTCCTGGCCAAGTTGATGAAATACTACCCGATGCCGGTGGTGGTTCTCAGTTCATTGACACCCAAAAACAGCGAAACTGCCATTAAGGCCCTGGACTTGGGCGCTATGGAAGTCCTGTGCAAACCGGGTGCGGCCTATTCCACCAGAAACATTTCCAAGACACTCGTGCATGCCATCCGGGCCGCCGCTTCGGCCCGAATCGATCGCAATGTGGCGCAGCGCCGATCACAGGATGATACCCATCAAACAGGCCGGCTGCTGGAAAAAACAACCAACAAGGTCCTGGCCATCGGTGCATCAACCGGCGGTACCAAAGCCATCGAGTCGGTTCTTACCGATCTGCCGGCCACAGCGCCGGGCACGGTCATTGTCCAGCACATGCCGGAAAATTTCACGACTTCTTTTGCAAAGCGATTGAACGAAATTTGCCAGATACAGGTTAGCGAAGCACGTGACGGCGATCACGTCGCCCCCGGTAAGGCCCTGATCGCTCCTGGAAATTGTCACATGCTGCTGCAGCGCAATGGCGGTAATTATCTGGTGAAAATAAAAGACGGACCCCGCGTGCATTACCAGCGACCGAGCATAGACGTGCTGTTTCAGTCCGTTGCCCAGCACGCCGGTCGGAATGCGATCGGCGTGATACTGACCGGGATGGGTGCCGATGGGGCCAAGGGTATGCTCGCCATGCACAAAAAGGGTGCTTTCACCATCGCTCAGAATGAGGCCTCATGCGTGGTTTTTGGAATGCCGAAGGAGGCGATTAAAATGGGGGCGGCCGATAAAGTCGTTTCGTTGGCAAACATACCCCGAACAATTCTCGATACGCTGCAGCGCCAGGAGAATGGTTAGGCGCCTAAATTTGAATTCTTTGCATTTTGTAGCAAACCATTTATGCCACCGAGACACAAAGTCCAAAGTTGCGCATTAACCGAAGATATTAATCAAACAGAGAAATCCTGGTCTTCTGAGCCCGGATTCATTACTTAGTGTCCTGGTGCCTTTGTGGCAATCTGTTACGACCTGTCCGGGATAAGGATTACTGGAAGAGGTTATAATCAATGGATATCCGCATCGACCGGCGAGGTGGTAAATGATAACGCAAAGCGACAATCCACCCGCAGTCAAATATTTGCTTGAGCCCGGATATATTTATCTGCCGGCAGCACCCGCGACGACTTCCGCCGTGTTGGGTTCGGCCGTCTCGGTCTGCCTTTACGACCGCAGACGCGGAGTCGGTGGCATGAATCATTACCCGTTTCCATTTACCGCTGAAAGCGCCCGGGCAACCGCCTGCTATGGTAACGTGGCCACCATTGCGCTGATCCGCATGATGATGGATGACGGCTCCCGGCGCAAACATCTCGAAGCCCAGATATTCGGTGGGGCGTACAACACCGATGTTTCAGACAAGGACATCGGCCGGGAGAACGCACGGGTGGCGCGGAAAATATTGCAGCGGGAAAAAATTTTGCTGGTTTCAGAAGATACGGGCGGCGTAAAGGGCAGAAAAATTGTTTTTACCACCGATACCAGCGATATAGCGGTGATCAAAGTCGCCAAACTTCGAAGGGGGGATTGGTATCCCTATGAGCACCGCCGCTAGGATTAGAACACCCCATCCAATATTTCGAAATAGTTCTTTACTTTACCCCGTCGGCCTATATTTGGCAGACTGCGGGGAGCTGCATTTAGCATGATTCGGAGTTAACGGATGAGTTTATCTGTCGAGCAGATGCACCATGAAATGTCTTTGCTCCTGTTCCGGGTAGAGCCGTACAGAATTTGTGTACCCTCGGTGGATGTGGAAGCCATCATTACCGTTCCGACCTTCAGATCGATTCCGCATGCGCCGTATGCCGTGCGTGGTGTTTTTTCATATCGCGGACAGATTGCCAGCATTATAAGTTTACGGCGCAAGTTCGGGCTGCATGACGACGCGGATGCAAACAGCGGTCAGTTGGTTCTGACACGTGTCAGCTGCGGCCTTACCGGTTTCTGGGTCGATGAAGTCCTTGATATTGTCGCATCGACCGGTGACGATGTTATTGTGCTGCCGGTATTAAGCCGACTGACCGCTTTCGATCATTTTATCATCCCGGATGACCGGATTGCCCAGTATACGACCTTTGAGCAGATTTACCAGGCCCCGGATGCAAGCCCTCGCCAGCGCAGTCCGGAACATTCACTCCTGAATCAGGAAGTTGAGGCCGGGCAGGAGGAAAAAGCAGATGACCGACCATCGGCCGGCACAGCGGAAGGGATTCCGCTTGACGCGACCGAATGTGCCGGAGAGGAAGCGGATTCTGCTGACTGCCGGGCTGCCGATGAAATTGTGCGGCAACCTGACGCTAAAAGGAAAGGCACCCAGATACAGACGGATCGAAAATTCGATTCCACAGCCGATGTTGTTGATTTGCGTTCGCTCCGTACCAAACACCGAGACGTTTCCTCAACTTTTCGTCTGAAGTCGCGGTGCGCCCCTGCGTCAATTAAATCCGTCAAAAAGAGCAGACTTCCATCCGATCGGCGTCAAACAGCCGTCGCCGCGGCAAATCTTTTGGACCGAATCTCCCGGAGTCGGATTGACCATCAGTCGGCTGCTGACAGTCATGTCCAACCAGAGATTGCCGGCCGTACTACCCGGCGGAGGCATTTTCCGCTATTTACCGCAGGAGTCTTGCTCCTGGCAGGCCTTATTTTGCTGACCTACTGGCTGTGGCCCCAGGAAATAAGCTTTGTTCCGGTATCGCGTGGATTGGAGACTGAACAGGTTGTCGCTTCCGCCGATCCGATTCCTGCCGCCTCGTCAAAGGAAGCGTTTCGGCAACCATGGCCGGAGGTTGAAGGTAGGCAGGATACTGCGCGACCTGCTCCGATCCGGGATAATAGCGCCGTTGCTGAAAACGTCACCGGCTCAGGGACCTCCACAGGAGATACACTCGGGGATTCAGCTGAGAAGCTGCGATCGGAGGTCGAAGTGGAACAAAATACCGCTCGATCCACACCGACTTGGAACGATAACGCCGCTACTGAAGAAATGACAGGCTCCGTGACATCTACAGGTGAGATATTCGGCGACTCGGCCCAGGAGTTGAGATCGAAGAATGTAGGGGAACAAAATGCTGTGCGGGCCACTCCGACCCAGGATGGTAGTGACGATACTCAAAAAGACACCGGTTTCACAACCTGGGCAGGAGAAACACCCGGGGATTCGGCACGCGAGTTGCCAGCGGAAATCGAGGAGGAACAATACGCTTCTCATTCCATCCCGACCGACGATAACAGCCCGGTTGCCGAAAAAGCTTCCGACTCCGTAACCGTCGCGAGTGAAAAAGCTGGAGAAAAAATTGGTATTACTGACGCCACTGAACCGGAGACTGACCCGGCATCAGAGAGTCATGTCGCCCAAACGGCATCAATGAAGGCATCCAGCGCGGCCGAATCTGAGAATCGGCTCCTGAAGATCGAAACCGATGATTTCATGCTGACCATCGAACGAGGAAAGTCTTCAAATCCACAGCAGCCACCGCAAAAAGCTTCGCCACCGACTGAGCGGACGGGCGATACAGAGCCGGCGCCGGCAGGCGCCGCTCAGGTGTTTGTGACGGAGCATACCCACATCGTGGTCAAAGGCGATACGCTGTGGGATATTGCCGCAAAGTACCTGGGGAATCCATTTCGGTATCCGGAGTTGGCGGAATTGAGCCGGATCGAGAATCCCCACTTGATTTATCCCGGTGATTTGATCCGGATCATCAAAAAGAAGGTGTCGGGAGAGAGCAACCAGTAAAATGTTATCAAATATTGAAATCTATTTCCCGGCGGGTAAAGTTCCGCGATTTTAAGACGATAACAATATCGAGGGAGCATTGATAACCGGGATCGAAATGAATTGACGATTTTACGGGTGGCTGAAACAAAGCCGCCCACCTGAAGCCCGGCATTGAATATTCATAGGAGGAAAAGCGCGATGACAGATGTGACCAAATCAATTGATCAGGCGGTTAAAGCCATGGCCGACCGTGAAGGAAAATACCTGACATTTTCCCTTGCAAATGAGGAATACGGCATCGGCATTTTGAGAATTAAAGAAATCATCGGGATGATGCCGATCACCGAAGTGCCTCAGACGCCATATTATGTCAAAGGTGTGATCAATCTGCGCGGCAAGGTGATCCCCGTCATGGATCTGCGCCTGCGTTTCGGAATGGAAGCGATCGATTACGTTGAAAGAACCTGCATCATTGTGGTTGAAATCGAGGGACAGGACGGTAAGATCCTGACCGGTATCGTGGTGGATGCGGTATCGGAAGTCCTCAATATCAAAGCCGAGGAGCTTGAAGAAACGCCCTCCTTCGGGGCAAAGTTGAAAACGGACTATATCCTCGGGATGGCCAAAATGGAGGGCGGCGTAAAAATACTGCTCGATATCGATAAAGTCTTGAGCAGTGAAGAGCTGGCGCTTTTGACTGAGGCCGCCTGACAGCAAATCAGCAATACCGGATCCGAATTCATGCAGATGAATCGTGCCTGACGGCATCGGGTAATTGCGCAAAAAAAAGAAAAGCTCAGCCGGATATTGAACACATACGGAATCAAGGGCTAGAAAAAGACGAAAACCGGGACATCCATTTTAGGGTGTTCCGGTTTTATCTTTAAATGAACACAAGTCAAGCGGATGCATAATCCGGACGATAGGATTTGCTCAGGGCTCTTATGATTGCAAACCATTTTTTATTGACCGCAACATTTTCGGAGTTATAGAATTCGTATGCAATTTATTCAAACGATTTAATTTCTTTATTTTCATAGATCAAGGGTTCCCACATGGTTATTAGCCGAAGCAATATCTTAGTATTTCTTCTATCTTATTTGCGAACGGGTAGTCTAATAGGAGGTTAAAAAGATCCATGATCGTCGGAATTGATATCGGTACTCAGAGTCTGAAGGCAGTCATCGTCGATCAAAGTATGAAGGTTCTGGCTGAAGCAGCCTATCCTTACTCTCCCGGTTTCCCGCAACCCGGTTGGGCCGAGCAGGATCCGACTTTATGGGAGAAAGGCTTGAGGGTTGCCGTCGCTTCAGCCTTGGATAACGCAGGTGTCGCTTCGGACGAGATTCGGGCCCTGGGCGTGGCCGGTCAGCTCGACGGTTGCCTGCCGGTAGATCGGGACGGTCGGGCGATGCACAATTGCCTCATCTGGATGGATCGCAGAGCCGAGAGAGAATTGACAGCCGTCAAAGGCATTGACGCCGAAAGTCTGCGCCGGATCACCGGCGTTACCATGGACGCCGGCCATATGGCAGCCAAAATCCGCTGGTTCCTGAAAAACCACTCCCAAACCCGCCAAGCCGCCTGTTTCCATCAGCCGGTGTCTTATATGGTATCGCGCCTGACCGGAGCGCACGTATTCGATCATGCTTTGGCATCCACAAGCATGTTGTATTCTTTAAAACACGGTGATTACGATACCCGGTTGCTGGAGGCATTTGGCCTTGACCGCCGGCAACTTCCTGAAATTAAAGAGGCCTGGGACGGAGCCGGAGAAATCAGCTCCGCGGGTGCCGAATTCAGTGGATTGCCACAGGGCCTTCCCGTGGCCGTTGGCACGGGTGATGACTACGCCACACCTTTGGGCGCCGGGATCATTGAGCCCGGTCAAATGGCCTGTGTGCTGGGGACAGCTGAAGTGGTCGGCGCCCTCGATCCCAATCCCAAGATCGACGATCAAGGCCTGGTGGAGACGCACAGATATTTTGGCGGGTCTTATTTTATCGAAAATCCGGGGTGGTTGTCCGGCGGCGCGCTGGAATGGTTTGTGGAGACCTTCCGGCTCGATGGGGTTGAGGAAATGGTCAGTCTGGCGGAAACGGCCCCGGCAGGCTGCGAGGGACTGTTATTCCTGCCGGCCTTGTCTGGTGCCATGGCACCGGAATGGGTCGAATCTGCCAGGGGGTGTTTTTACGGTCTGACGCCTGCGCACGGTACGGCGCATTTGGCAAGAGCCGTGCTGGAAAGTTGTGCCTTCGCGATGCGCGACGTTCTTGAGCGCCTCAGGTCCATGGAAGTACCCGTTCGGTCTATCTTATTGCTGGGCGGTGGTGCCAGGAGTCGATTGTGGGCGCAGATCAGGGCCGATGTCAGCGGTGCGCCTGTGGCAGTGCCTCTGCGACTGGATACGTCCCCTCTAGGGGCCGCTATGCTTGCCGCGGTGGCGGCAAACATACAGCCATCGCTTAAATCATGTGCCATGCTTGTATCAGATCCAGAATCAAAGGATGCGGTGAAGAAAGTGATGGCGCCGGATCCGGCTCGGCATAAGATATATGAAGCGGCCTATATCGCTTACGGTCGCCTGTTCAAAAGCCTGCGGCCGATGTTCATTTCGTAATCATCCAAAATTCAGAGTTTCAATAATCAATCGAAATTATTCCATTTCAATTCGATCGCCCAAGAAGCAAGTAAATATGAAGTCATTCAGCGCCTAGAACCAGCGCAGCCAGATGAGATAGACAATCACCAAAATAATGGCGTCCCAGAATATGAGTTCGCCCAATCTGAACCATCGCAGTACGCGGTTTGCGCGGGCCAGTGCCCACCAGGCAACTGCCGCGATCCCCATGGGTATGAAGCCCAGATACCAGCTCACGGTAACCGATCTCCACTGGCAATGTCGAAAAAGTGCAAAGCCTGTTGAGGGAATTTTAAATAGACGGTTTCGCGCGGTTTGAGATCCGAGCAGTCCTCCATGACCCTGACGACAATCGACACCGGGTTGCTCAGGCCCTTCTTTACAAAGAGCAGGGTGTCGGGCTGGACTAACTCCACCACGTCCAGCGTGAAAGGGATAAAATCACCATGCGACTCCCGCTGCAGGACAATGTGCTCGGGTCGAATGCCTAGGACAGCCTTTCCGGCAGGTCTTGGCGAGATTGGCAACTCGAGCTCATTGGTCCGGAAAAGGCCTTTGCTGATATTGCCCTCGATGGTATTCATGGCCGGCCGGCCGATAAATTCGGCGACAAAGCGGGTGGCCGGTTGGGTGTAAATCTTTTGGGGTGTATCGAATTGAATCAGTCTGCCCTGGTTAAGGACGATGATGCGTGTGCCCAGCGTCATCGCTTCCTCCTGGTCGTGTGTAACGAATACAAACGTGCATTTAAGCTCCTCATGCAAGCGTTTGAGCTCCGTGCGCGTCTGGAGGCGCAAAATGGCGTCCAGGTTAGAAAGTGGCTCGTCCATCAGGCAGATCGATGGCTGCCAAACCAGCGCTCTGGCTACCGCCACCCGCTGAGCCTGACCACCGGAAAGTTGACGGGGTTTGCGTCCCAAATAATCGTCGATCTGCAGGAGTTTTGCTACATCCTTGACCATCTGATCGATCCTGTCCTTGGGATACTTACGGATACGCAAGGGATAAGCAATATTTTCGTAAACGATTTTATGGGAGTAAAGTGCGTAATTTTGGAAGACCATACTCATATCCCGTTCGCGAGGAGGCAACGGCGTAATGTCTTTGCCGTCCACGAGGACCTTGCCCGAGGAGATTTCTTCCAGTCCCGCCAGGCAGCGACAGGCGGTGGTCTTGCCGCTTCCCGAGGGACCGAGGAATATGACGAACTCACCCTTGGAAAATTCGAATTCCAAGTTTTCCAGCGCAAGAGTGCCATCGGAGAAGCGTTTGCTAACGTTATGAAATGCCACACTCATAGAATTCCCTTTGATTCATTATCCCTTTATCGCGCCGAAAGTCATACCGCGCACTAAATGTTTTTGTACCAGGAAAGTGAAAATTAAAATGGGCAGGGTCGCCACCACGGCCACCGACGCCACCTGACCCCAAAGAGTTCCGTGAGGCTGCACGAGACCCGGTATGCCCACGGTTAACGTACGCGATTCGAAGGCGGTCAAAATCATGGCGTAGAGCAGCTCGTTCCAGGAGAGAATGAAACACAGGACCGCCGTGGCTGATATACCGGGCGCGGCCAGGGGCAGCAGCACCCTCACAAAAGTCCCGGCCTTGGTATTGCCATCCATTTGAGCCGCCTCATCGATCTCCTTGGGAATTTCCTCGAAAAAACCCCGCATCATCCAGACCACGAGGGAGATGTTGAAGGAGCTGTGAGCCAAGATGACTGAATAGTAAGTGTCCACCAAACCCAGTTTGCCAAAGATAATGAACATCGGCACCACCACGGAAATGGCCGGTGCCATGCGCGTGGTCAGAAAGAAGAAGAAAAGATCTTCCTTGCCTGCAAAGCGTTCACGGGCAAAAACGTAAGATGCCGGCACGCCCACCAGCAGTGACAGGAGGGTGCTGGATAGGGCGACGACAATGCTGTTGGTTAAAAGGGGCAGATAGCCTTTATCCAAAAAGACCTTGGGATAGTGCTCAAAGGTTGGAGTGAACAGCCATTGCGGTGTCGAGGCCAGGGCGTCCACGCGCGTTTTAAAAGAAGTCAGCAGCATCCAGATGTAAGGTGTCAGCGCCATGATGATGACCGCAGCGATGACCCCCAATCCTAAATTGCGCCAGGCTCGGGTCATACTCTGGTCCCCTCCATCCCTTTTTTCCAAGTAATTCCCTTAAAAAAGATCGAGCACATGATAAGCACCACCAGATAGACCATGAATGCCACCACGGAGCCGTAGCCGAAGTCCCAGTTTCTAAAATTGATGCGCCAGGTATAAATGGACAAAAGTTCGGTGGCCGTTCCGGGACCTCCGCCCGTTAGGATAAAAACCTTGTCGAACTCTTTGAAAGCATCGATACCGCGCAGCAGCATGACAAGGGCGATAATGGGGCGCAAAAGCGGCAGGGTTACATCCTTGAATATGCGCAGCGGCCTGGCGCCGTCCATGATTGCGGCCTCATAGGGCTCCTTGGGCAGACTCATAAGGCCCGCCAGGATAACCAGCGTAACGAAGGGTGTCCATTCCCAAACATCAATGGCGACCATGGTCCACAGGACCAGCTTATAGCTGGAAAGCGGAGCGGTTTGCGGGGCCATCAGGGCGATCTTCCGCAAATAGTGGGTCAGCATGCCAAATTCACCGCTTAGCAGCAACTTCCACATCAGCCCGATGGCCACCGGCGCGAGCATCATCGGCATAAGAATGAGCGTCACGATGAAGCGCTGGGCGCCGATGACGTGAAAGAGTAACAAAGCCGGGCCCAGGCCGAAAAGAAATTCCAGCCCGACGGCAGCGAAGACGAATTTGATCGTGGTTAAAAAACTCTCCCAGAAAATAGGATCGTCCTGCAAGAGCTTTCGATAGTTGGCAAATCCAACAAAATTGCCGTCATGACCGGGTTGGGAGAAACTCAGATCCGTGAAGGAGACGCCGACCATGTAGCTGAAAGGGCCCACAAGCAGCAGCACCAGAAGGATAAGAGACGGGATTAAAAACATGGCACTGACGCCTTTATCCAGCAGGATGCGCTGCCAGTTGATTGCTGACAATCTTAGCATAGCCGTTTCTCCCTCGGGCTCACTCAAAAATCACTTCACCTTTTAAAAGTTGCTCGCAATGTGCCGGATTTTCCTGCGTTTCCGCCTCTTAGCGGCCGTGCACCTCAACTTCCAGAATCGCGAATTTATTTCCTCGTGAGCCCTTAAAAGTGGAAAGCCCCTTTCAGACCAGAGTTTCCCTGCAACATTCCGCCTTATTTAACGGGATACTTCAATGGTGCCTTATCCCCTAAAAGTTTGTGAATTTCCAGTGCGGCCCAGTCCAACGCCTCCTTTGAAGACTTCTTGCCGGCGAGGGCATCGCTAAGCGCCAGAACAATGATGTCGGTCATCTGGGGTGATTCCGGAAAAGTGGCCTTGGGCATTGACGCAGCGTTGGTGTCCATTGCGGCCTTGGAGTACGTCAGTTTTTGCACATCCGGATGGGCGTAAACATCCGGCCTGGGAGAAGCGCCGCCATTTAGGTGCTGTTCGAGTTGATTGTTGTATTGCAGTGCCCATTGGATAAATAGATAAGCGGCTTCCTTATTTCTTGAATAAGCCGGGATGAGATATGTCCAACCCTCAACCTGACCCACTTTGCCGCCATCACCCTGAGGCACCATATCAAAGCCCATTTTACCTGCCACAGTACTCTGCTTTGGATCTTCGACGGCATAGGTGGCATCGTTCCACATAATGCATTCGAAGATTCTGTTTTGCTGCATGGCTGCCATGGCCCCATCCCAGTGGTAGTTAAGGGTGTCCGACGGCGAGTATTGGACCAATCCTTTATAGTAGTCCAGCGATGCGATGGCTTCGGGGCTGTTTATTATGATAGGTCCGTACTTGTATCCCTTGTCGGCTTCCAATACGTCGCCATTGAAGCTGTAAAGAAAGTTCAGCCACTCGTACCAGAGGGCGACATGGCGTTTGCCCTGAATGGCCGTGCCATAGAAACCTTTTTCCGGCCGGGTAAACCACTGCGCCATATCTTTGTATTCCTTCCAGTTCTGCGGGGTCTTCAGGTCATAGCCGTATTTGGCTCTGAAACCGGACCGTTCGGTGGGATCGTTCACCAGGTCGGCACGGTACCACAAGAACATGGTGATCGCGGTAAACGGAAAGCCATAAGGTTCGCCGCCATACCAGGATATCTCATTCCAGAGATTGACGTAGAGTTCTTTTTCAGGGTGGAAGTTGGGATTCCGCAGTTTGGAGTCGTTCATAAAGCGGCTCAATGGCACGACATGCTTATTCTCGACAAAGCGCCCCAACTCCCGGTGGGGTTGAATGATGAAGTCATATCGGCCGGTGCGGGAGTTAAGGTCCAGCATGACTTTGTCTACTGCTTCCTCATGGGCGTATTGTTCAACCACAACTTTTATGCCGGTGAGGTCGGTGAATTTTACCTTGATTTTATCCAGTGCTTCCAAAGGAGGCAGCGCTTCGCCGATGGTCCGGATGGTTTTGCCTTTATAGGGCTTGGCCGCCTCCTTGAGATCCCATGCCCGGGCCTGCCCAAAAACCAATAACACCGTGATGGTTATGCAGCAGAGTATCATTGAAGTCTGAAACCATTTCTGATTTTTCTTGACGGTGAATCTTTTCATAATGACACCTCCTTTGAATATAACGGTTCAACTCTAAATGGGGTGAAATACAAAAATGGGGTGAAATACAACCCCCGTGGACAATGTGAGTGTCCATTCTCTGATCACATCTTCGTAAATATATAAACTGAAAAATGCCTGCCGGATATACCCCCTCTTTTGATTCGCTCAGATACAAACCACTTGGTTGGATTAGAACATGGTTCTTCGCTCGCCTCGCTCACAACCTGCCGTGAGCCTCCATTGCGTTTGAAATGATGGTTTTGTTAGAATTGATAGTATTCCCTAAATATTCAATATTCAATCGAAGATATTCAATTTTTTTCTCACAACATGTTGTCAGGAAAAAGGCCCTAAGGGCCTAATCCGGTCTGCCATGTTCCTGCACCCAATCCCAGGCAGCCATCATATTATCCTGAAACGAGCCTTCAGGTATGAACTTTTTCTCGAAAAAAGCTGTGCCGATCGTATACCCCCAGGCGCCGGTGTCGCGAACTTCGGCAATACGATCATAGGAGTCTATGCTGCCGGCTGACACAATCGGCACCTGGGTGGCGGCAACGATTTCTTTCAAAAGGGCAGGTGCATCACCGGTATACCGATATGTCAGTAAATCCAGGCCGTCAACCCCTTTGGCCTCCATGTCACGGGCATGCTGAACGATCTCGGCGATCGTGCCGTCCAGAATGCTTGGATGGCTGTGGACATGGCCGGGAAACGGGTAGTACTTCACAGGTTTATCTTTGAGGTACTCATGGATGGAATCGAAAAAAACGGTTCCCATCAGAATGTCAAAGCCGCACTCTGCCGCGAGCTTGGCGCCGGATACACCTTCTTCTTCAGTAAGACTGACTACCTCGAGATAGGTGGTCTTGCCGGCTGCATTCATGCTGTCGACAACTTTTTTCATTTCCGCCGGCGGGAGTCCCACGTCCTTGAAACCCCAGTGAGTTACCGGAGAATCTTTCATATTGTTAAAAAGATCCAACGCATTTTCTACGGTCTTGTCATTGTAAGTCAGCATGACGATCAATTCTGGTTTCATAATTTTCTACCTTTCGTTTTCTATTGACAAGGGGGTATTGGAGTACGGGAGCAGCGGAGCAATGCTTGAAAAGCAGCAGTCTTTTTTTCAACACTCCGATGCTTTATTAAATATTTTTTTTTCTTCTTCGATAAACGATGAAAGCGAAGCGGTCGGCAACAAAATACTCCTCAGAATAGAGAACAGGCTCATTTTTTGTGTTGGTATCGGTTTGCTTGAGCAGCATTAGAAGGCTGTCCGGTTTTATGTCGAGCGCTTGGGCAATGGTTTTTGTCGTTTTTACCGGCTGAATTTGGAGCATGCTATTGGTCAGCTCGATGCCGATATTCTCCTCCATAAATTTATAAAGGGATCCCTCTTTAAAGGTCCGGCCCAAACCTTCCGAAGCGATGCTTAACGGGAGAAAATCAATCGTGTATGCGACCGGGATTCCGTTAGCGGTGCGAACGCGCGTGAGAGAAATGACAGGCGCCCCGGGTTTTAGGTTTAATCTGTCGGCCAGTTCCTTACCGGCCGGTAACTTAACGATTTTGGTATCCTTTGAACTGGGCTTCATGCCTTTGCCAAGGATCATTTCCGAAACCGATTCATTGATGTCAAGGGTGCTGCGGATCGGATTCGTCGCATCGCAAATAAGGGTGCCGATGCCTTGCTTGCGTCTTACCACACCTTCCTCCTCGAGCACGCGCATAGCTTCACGCAAGGTTCCCCTGCTGATCCCAAGCCGGTTTACGAAGTGGTTTTCCGGTGGCAGCAAATCGCCGGTTGCCAGATCATTTTCGTGAATATAATTTAGAATTTCATCTTTTACGAGAACATATAGCTGCGGTGATTTGACCCTTTTCATAGCGGGTTCCTGCCGGTTTAATGCTCTGAGATTTCGTGGGGGAATAAAATGGCTTGACATCAAACATATAGACGTTTAACCTATAAACATTAATCTTCCGGGATGTCAACAGATATTTTGCCTTGCCAAGAATTTTCAGACGACCCGCAATTGTGTTGAATCAACTAAATTCATATCAGGCCCAAATAAGGGGGAATTCAGCCATGATACAACTCAGGTATGATCCATCCAAAATGGCTCAGCTAAAAAATTTAATTAAATCCGAATCAAAAGGCGAGACCTTTGAGGATATCACTCTGCAAAAAACCGCTATCGGGAAAGACCTTATTGAGCAACTTCCCTTAATTATGAACGAAATTTCTCCAGAAAAGATCGCGGCCGTATTGATTGTGACCGACGAAACGCCCATTAAAAGAGGAGCCGCAATTTTAAGAGATGCCGTAGCCCAAATTTTTCATGAGCTGGGCATACAAACGCAAATGCTTACCCTGGCCCCCGACAAAACTGGCCTTCTGCATGCGGATATGCAGGCGGCGGTCGAAGTTCAGTCAAAGCTATCCGAAGGATGGGGCATTATCGGTATCGGCGGTGGAACGATCACAGACATTTGTAAATATGCAGCATTCTTATTTCAACAGGAAAAGCCGCACATGGGTCTTGTCCCCCTTATCATATGTCAAACGGCCACATCCGGCAGTGCCTTTGGTGCCAACCAGGCTGTAATATTTAAAGACGGGGTCAAGCGGACGCTGCAGGCGAGATATCCCAGTGTCATCGTGACCGATCTGGACGTTATCGCAAGTGCTCCCCGCAATCTGAATATCGCTGGATTCGGTGACATGTCCGGCATCCTAATATCGTCGGTGGATTGGTATGTCAGCCATTTGCTGGGCATGTCGGACGGCTACAGTGAACTGGTGGTCAATATCATGCAAGACTCCGGCCGGGCGCTGTTGGAAGTCGATCGCCAGGTCGCCGGCATGACACCTGAAGGAATAGAAGTATTAGCCAAGATTCTGGTAATCATGGGGATTGTTTCATCCATGGGATTCGGTACGGCACCGATATCCGGATTCGATCATATGATTTCACATGCCCTTGATTTTGAGGGCTTGATAAGCGGCCGCAAACTCTCACTGCATGGTGCTCAGGTCGGACTCGGTGCGACGTATGCTTCGGTGACCTACAATTACTTTGTGAAGGAGTTTTCACCGGATAAGATCGATGTGAACCGCTGTTATCCCACTGAACAGCAAGCCTTTAAAGAGGTGCAGGATCAGTTTAGTCAGCTGAATCCCGACAGCAAGTCCATGGATGAGATATGGACCCATTACAACGAAAAGCTAATTTTGTGGAAGAAAAACAGGTCCATTTTCGAAAAATATTTAAATGATTGGGATAAACCGGGAGGGCCTCGAGATCAAATATCAAGCAAACTGATACCCGCCGAACAAATTATTGAATCCTTATCCGCATCGGGAAATCCAACTTTACCGGAGAATATGCTACCGCCGATTTCGCCTGAAAAAATGAAATTCGCTTTTCTGACCGCCAGACTTATGCGGAACCGATTTATCCTGGCAGACATTATGGGTTTGGCCGGTATGATGAACGATGATTTCTTTCAGAGAGTGGATGCAGAAGTAAGGCGAATTTCAGATGCCAGGCGATCGTAGGATGGATTGAGTCAGCAATCAATACATCATGCAAAATCTTTTTTTTCAATCCAGAACTATAGATCTCATTGACCTAATATGCCTTGTTCATACGTTCATCATCTTTCATGCAGTCCCGGCCGGAATATAAGGTTCAACAGTTTACCAATTTTTGCAGCGCGGGCAGAACTTTCGCGGGGTTCCCCGCCCGGTCCATTCGAAGTTCATGATATGTCGTATACCACATTTAGGGCAAATGCATTCGATCTTGATTGAATGAAGGCTGAAATCATCCGGCTTTCTCGACTTCTTTCTGGACCCGGCCTGTTTTGCAAGCATGTCATCTCTCCTAAAATCATCCAGGGGCGGGCTGCCTCACTGGGATTCTATTGAATAGCGTCGCTCTATTTCCAATTAAGTTCTTTGCCAAATATAATCAAAGTTCAAATCAGCAATTTATGTGCCAAATAATGGATATTCGCTTACAAAAGCTGAATATTAAAAATATCTAAAAGTACGGCAGCTTACAAATGGGGAAATTTTTTCAAGCGAGGCCGGCGGTGATCAATCGGGGTGAAGTTGGCGCAGCACAATGACAGAAAAATGACGGCTTATGGTGATTGTCAGAATTATATTCCTTACATCATGGTGGTGTCCAACGGAAAGCATTGTGGGCGGGTGCAAAATCCGCCCCTTCTACACAATCAGGAAATTCAATACATTTGGAATTAAGTTATAACCGCTACTATATCTAGTGGTCGAGAATTCAGCCTATTCTGACTAGTTCTAAATTTATGGAATCCGGATCTTATATTTTGGATCAGGATCTGAAGCTGGAAGGATTCATGCGGATATTATTACCGGCAGCCGGTAATCGATGAGTTAAAGAGGGACAACGCGATCACAGTTTGGCCACATTCTCGGCAAATACCGGGTCTTTCATCAACTTTCTCGCAAATTCCAGATATTTTCCGCTAATGGCCCGTATCGCCAGCTGGAGTGCATATGGCTTAATCGGTTTTTCCAACAGATAATTCACATCTGAAGCGATGCACAAGTTGACCACGTCGTCACTGGCATTGCCTGAAATAATAATTGCGTCTTCATGGGAGGTTGGGAATTTTTTCTCAATCGCGTCAAGGAAGTAAAATCCGGTTTTGTCTTCCAGAAACACGTCAACAATAAATATCGCAACGCCCACATCGCGGTTCAAACAGTGCTGAATCGCCACGTCAACATCGGTGAAAACGATTATTTCACCCCATGTGTAGAATTTTTTAATGATGGTCGCGAGAAGGTTCCCGACGCTCGGGTCGTCATCGACGATGATTATGTCCAATCCACCTGACATGCTGACTCCATTATTTGTATAAATTTCCTATAGCGGCCTGATGGCCGGTTTCGGTTCTTGTTTGAATTGTCCTGATACTTGGGATCAAACGAATACTTGATGAATTTTAAAAGTCGAATTTATCAAGTGTTTAGTGTTTGGTGTTTTGTATGAATTTTAGAGCATGATATCTGTTAATTTGAAGCCAAAACACGAAACACCAAATCCAAAACACTTTCGTAAGATAATCACTTTTCTGACTTTTAAGATGCAATTATCAATAAATATTTAATGCGCATTTTTTCAAGCAGACAAGTGGTTTTCAACAAAGTCGATATTTTTCAATTTTGCGGTAGACCGTGGTGGTATTCACCCCCAATATGTCGGCTGCCTTGGCCTTGTTGCCGGCGGTGGCCTTCAGAACTTTGAGAATGTGTTGTTTTTCAAGCTCATCGAGCGGCAGCAGTTTGTGTCCATCATTCAAGGGCTTGGCTGCAAAAGCCGCCAGTTGCGGCATGGAGCCCAGAGTTAGGACATGGCCCTGTTCCAGTAGGACTGCAGATGCAATCATATTTTCGAGTTCGCGCACATTTCCGGGAAAAGGATACGCCAGCAGGCTTTGAGCCAGATCCCGGGCCAAAGACGCAATATTTTTGCGGTTTGCGCGGGCGTGAAGTTTTATGAAGTGACGGGCCAGGGGCAGGATGTCGTTTTGTCTTTCTCTGAGAGGCGGCACTTTTATGTTGTACATATTGAGCCGATAAAACAAATCGGTCCGAAAACGGTTCTTCTTGATCTCAGCCGTGATATCACGATTCGTTGCGGCGATAATTCGCACATCCACGTTGCGTACCCGCGTGCTGCCCAGACGATACAGCTCCCTTTCTTCGATCACCCGCAGCAGTTTGCCCTGTAGGGAAGGATCCAGTTCGGTTACTTCATCCAGAAACAGTGTTCCGCCGTGGGCTGCCTCAAAAAATCCCTTTCTTTCGCTGTCGGCGTCGGTATAGGCGCCTTTGGTGTGGCCGAAAAATTCATCTTCGAAGATGTTCTTGCTGACAGCCGCCATGTTAACGGCGAGGAAAGGGGCCTTTTCCCTGTTGCTCAGCTTGTGGATGACTCTGGCCAGCATTTCCTTGCCGGTGCCCGATTCACCGTTGATAACGACACTGTAATCGGTGGGGGCCACCGCTTCAACCTGGCGAAAGACGAGCGCCATGGCCTCATCTTCGGCAATGATATTGTCGAACATTTCCGGGTGACTTAAGTCCGCAAATGACTGCTTCTTTTTTAAAAGCGATAGTTCGTGCCTGAGATTGTATCTTTCCAGCGCATGGTTGATGACGATGATCAGTTTCTCGGAGTTGAGCGGTTTGACGAGATAATCGTAAGCCCCGAGGCTCATGGCCTGAACGGCTGAGGCGGCTTCATCCACCGCGGTGACGACGATGCATTCGATGTTCGGGAATTTTTCTTTGAGTTGCTGGAGAAGATCTATCCCACCGATATGCGGCATCATCAGATCCAGCAAAACTACCTGGAACTGATTGCGGTGGACCAGCTCGAGGACTCTGCGGCTGTCTGAAATCAGGGCCGGCTCGGGAATGCCGGCACTGAGCAGGGTGGCTTTAATGCTCAGCAAGAGACCTTGATCGTCGTCGACCACTAGTATCGGATTTGCCTTATCCGGTATAGATTCCATAAAGTATGTGAGTATTTATTTTGCTGAACGATCGAAATGGTGATCTAAATTTTAAAATAAATCCCTCACTGAGTCAAGATGTTGTCAACAAATTTAATAAATTCAGGCATCTTAAAAGGTTTGCCAATGATGTTGCCAAAGCCCAGACGCGAGACTTCCGCCAATTTCGGATGCTCCGGAAATCCCGTGGTAACAATGACCTTGACGTCGGCGAGTTCGGGATCATTGGTTATGGCCCGGCACACCTCTACGCCATCCATATCGGGCATGAATACATCCAGGATCAACAGTGCCGGATGATAGGTTCCCAGTTTGATGCAGGCTTCGACCCCGTTGGCAGCCTGGTCTACCAGGTATGCACGCTGGACTGAAAAGGCCCGGGTCAGCAGACGCCGGATTGCCGGATCGTCGTCAACGACCAGAATCTTGGCTTTCCTGCCGTGATCGACGGTGGGAAAGTATATGGAAAAGGTCGTGCCGCTGCCGCTCTGGCTCTCGAAGGTAATGTCACCGTCGTGGGCCTTGAGCAAGCTGTATGATACGGACAGTCCGAGTCCGGTGCCACCGGCAGATTGTTTGTTGGTGACGAATGGATCAAATAGTTTGTCGGCCAGGGCAGGATCCACGCCATGGCCGTTGTCCGCAATGGTGACGCAGATTCGACCGTCTGCAGCCTGAAGTTCGGTCCCTATCTTGATCAAACCGTGATCATGGTTGATCGCCTGAATGGCATTGATGATGATGTTTAAAATGATCTGCTCGATATTATGCAGGTTGCCTTCCATCAGAGGCAGATCGCCCGCCAGGTTCATTTCGATCTTCACGCCTGTTTTTCGAAGGGTCGTCTGGACCAGTCGCATGGCATTTTTAATAGCCGCGTTAATTTGAATCGGTTTTTTATCGGCAACGCTCGATTGCCTGGCAAAGTTCTTCAGATCCGTTATGATTTTAACAACCCGGCTGGCCGCCATGTCCACATCCGAAAGAAGCTGATGCAGATTCTCTGCTAAAAAATCAAAGGTCAGACCGCCGTATTTTCGATGGGGTTCTGCCGCCGCGCGTTCTCTTAATACCGGGAGAAAGTCGCCCCATACTTTGCTCAAAAGCGGTGTATTGTACATAATTAGGTTGATCGGATTGTTGATTTCATGCGCAACGCCGGCCACCAGTGTGCCCAGGGCTTCCATTTTCTGAGACTGATACAGCTGTTCCCGGCTTTTCTGCAGCTCTCTTTCAGCCTGTTTTCGCTGGGTTATGTCGCGAATGGTTCCGGTAACTCTCGGCCCGGTGTTTGACGATGGTTCATGCAGCCTGGCGTTCAGCATGCAATCCAGCGTACGACCATCTTTATCTTTAGCCGCAAATTCAAAATCTGTGACACTGCGGCTGGCGGACAAAATTGAACTGAATCTTTCGCTTTCCTTTCTGTCGGCAAACAGTTTTTGCAGTTGGCGATTGATGAAAGATTCGATTTTATACTGAAATACGTATTCAAAGGATGGGCTGATTTCGGTGAGCGTGGTATCTTTATCTGCGATGAAATAGATATCGGTTATATCTTCCAGGATGCGACGAATTTTCTCCTCGCTTCTGCCCAAAGCGGCCTCGGCCTCGGCCCTTTTCTGTTTTTCGTTTTCCAGTGCCTCCAGCCGGTTTGTTTTTTCCTTATTTGTATTCGGCATGTCGCTCCACAACTCAATTTTTTTGGTTCTTCATTTTGTCCGCCCCGGGGAGAATTTCTTCATCCGCAGGTTCTTCAATCCTGCGGATAATATCATTGGGCGCATAAAGTCGATTCATCAGCATTGTAACCCGGCTTCCCGGCTGGGCGAAAGATACGGCCTGTTTATTCGGATCGATGATTCTCAAAACCGTATCGCGCACTGGCGATCCGCTGCGCCGCAGTACTTGCACCACGTCGCCTTCAAATACCTTGTTTCTGACCTCCACGACGGTCCTGCCGTTGCCGGCAGCCTCGAGCACTTTGCCGACGATGCACAGCCTGAAATGCTTTTTAACCTTTGAATGATTCGCTGCAATCTGTTGGGGATCGTCGAAATAAAACCCGGTGCAATAGCCCCGGTGGTTGATACTTTCAAGTTGTTGAACCCATTCGTCTTTCAGGCGATACGATTCAGGGTTGGCCCGATAGGCGTCCAGGGCCTGGCGATAGACTTTAACGGTGGTGGCCAGATAGTTGATCCCTTTCATCCGGCCTTCGATCTTCAGAGAGTGAATCCCGGATTCGACCAGTTCAGGGATATGTGCGATCATGCAAAGGTCTTTCGAATTGAATATGTAGGATCCTCGTTCATCCTCGGCAATCGGCATGTATTTGCCCGGCCGGGATTCTTCCACCACGGCATATTTCCAGCGGCAGGGGTGGGTGCACGAACCACGATTGCTGTCACGGCTGGTCAGGAAACTGCTCAATAAACAGCGCCCGGAATACGAAATACACATGGCACCGTGTACAAATGATTCGATTTGCACACCGCCCAGGTTTACCATTTCCTTTATCTCGTTCAGGGTCAGTTCCCGGGTTGCAATGATCCTTTTAACGCCGACCTCCTTCCAGAACAACGCACTGTTGTAATTGGTCGTATTGGCCTGGGTGCTCAAATGGACCGGCATGTGCGGTATATGCTTTCGGGCAAGTCGCAATACCCCTGGATCGGCGATGATAACCGCGTCGGCTTTGAATTCGGACAGCATTCGCAGATAATCTGCAATCGCTATCTGTTCATCGTTGCGCGAATAGGTATTGCAGGCAGCATAGACTTTGACTTCCGCCCGGTGGGCTAGGTCGATAGCCTGCCGTAGTTGATCCGGCTCGAAGTTATCCGAAAAATTGCGCAGGCTGAATTTTTTACCGGCCAAGTAAACGGCGTCGGCACCATAGTGGATCGCCATTTCAAGTTTTTCAAAGTTACCGGCCGGCGCCAGCAGTTCTACTTTATTCGACATTTTTTCATAATCCGGGCGAGCCGCAGCGCTAGCCCATCAACCGTTCAACCGTTTGTTCGAGACCCTGCCGCCAGGGTGCCGGGGCGATACCGAAATTCGCATGTATCTTCGCACAATCCAAAACCGAATAAGGCGGCCTGCGTGCCGGCGTAGAGTATTCAGCGGTGGTGATCGACTCCACCTGCTGCAACCGCATTTGGCCGAATCGGCGGGCATAGTCAAATATCGCATCGGCAAATTCGTACCAGGTTGTAACGCCTTTGCCGTTGAAATGATACGTTCCCCACGGGATAATTTTTTTGCGGGGTATGCGGTGCAGGATATCAAATATCGCGGCGGCCAGATCGTCGGCGCATGTCGGCGATCCGTGCTGATCGGAAACCACCCGCACGGACTCTCTTTCGCGCCCCAGCTTCAGCATGGTTCTTACGAAATTGCGACCGTCTACACCATAAAGCCATGCGGTTCGAAGGATGACATGCTTTTCGCAAACGGTTCGCACGGCATGTTCACCATCGGCTTTGCTTTGGCCGTAAATGCCAAGCGGGGCTATTGGATCGGCCTCTAGGTAGGGGCTGTTTTTTGTTCCATCAAAGACGTAATCGGTCGATATATGCACCAGCGGAATATCGTACTTCGCGCAGCATGCGGCAAGATGAGACGGCCCCTTGGCGTTGGCGGCAAATGCCCTATGCGGTTCCTGTTCTGCACGGTCGACGTCGGTGTATGCCGCAGCATTTATTACGACCGCAGGCTGCCGGTCGGCAAAGACTTTTTCAAGTCGGGCGGTATCGGTGATGTCCAGTTGCCTGTGCGTTAGACCGATGACCGATTCAGGGGATTCTTTCGCCTGTCGTAGCAGTGCACTGCCGAGCTGGCCCGTCGATCCCGTGATCATGATTTTCAATGGCGTTCCTCCCGGCGGGGAAGTTGATCCGGCTGAAGGCTGGAAAGAGTGGGCAGTTTTAGGTCTTTGGGCGAGATAATCGGATCATCGATCGGCCAATCGATGCCGACCTGCTTATCGGACCAGATGATGCCGCCTTCATCCTCGGCATGATAAAAATCAGAGCACTTGTAAAACACATAGGCTGCGTCGCTGAGGACACAGTAACCATGGGCGAATCCCGCGGGGATGAACAATTGGCGCCTATTTTCAGCCGAAAGATGTACTGCGAACCATTTGCCGAAGGTATCTGAATCGGGCCGCAGGTCAACTGCCGCATCAAATATTTCACCAAAGATTACCTGTACGAGCTTGGCCTGGGGGTGCTTGACCTGAAAATGAAGTCCTCTTAACGTTCCCTTACCGGAACAGGCCAGATTATCCTGCACAGAATCCGGCAAGATTCCTTCCTTGTAGTAACGCTCCCGGTGGTATGTCTCCATAAAATAGCCCCGGTTGTCCGTATAGACCGCCGGTTCAATAATAAGAATTCCTTCCAGCGCTGTTGTAAGAATATTCATTGGGTACCTGCTTTCATTTCCGATGCATCATCTGCTGCTGCAGAATATGTAAATGACGCTTTCTTTATATCACAGGATGGATTTTTAGAACAGATCTGCGTGGTTGCGGTACAGGGTAACCTCAAAGTCATTGTGTATATTATGGTTGACTAAAATTTAACTCACGCAAAAAGAATTACTTATCCTTGGGATGCGGTAACTGATAAATTCGGGCTTTGGCGCTGTTGTCATTGTTGATTCCCGGCAGGCGATTAAACGCATGGATCGAGGGCGAGCTGGAGAAGTAGAATAGATGGGTGCCGCAGCTGCAGTCGGAGCTCCCGAATCCGGCCGCCGGTATTTGGGTTTCGGCTGTATTCAGCAACATGGCGGCCCAGGTGTGTTCCAGTTCCCGGTGCTGCGCAGCGGCCCATATTTCCGAAATGCCGGCATGCCGGCGCAGATAGTCGATATGCCAGCGGGGGTTGGGGCACCTGCGCAAGTGGTGTCCCAGTCTGGCGACCAGGCCACCGGGCCCGAACGCACTGCCGACATAGGCATAATAGCCGTCTGAAAAATTAAATTCGCCAAGCTTGCCGATTCGGATCGTTCGCCTGTGAGGTAGATACAGTATTAAAACGTAAATCCCTTTGCCTTCGGTGCACATTAGACACGCAATACTATCATATTGACGATTTGTTTTCGATATCAGACAGAATGTTTTTTTGCATTGAAAGATGATTTTACGCGTTACAGGTTGCGAGTGCGGGTTACGCGTTAAAAAAAATTAATCCATCTTTTAGATAGAAAAGACAGAGCAACACGTGGCGCAAGCGCCTGCGCTGCGCGAGCGAAACCATAAATCTTCAATCTTCAATCTTCAATTTCGGCTTACCCGGGTTGACGGATAAAAAGATACTTGAAAAAGATTCTACCATTGCCTTGATGTGCGAGCGTACATCGCCGAAATACCCATGACCGGCGGTCCCGTTGAACCAGGTCGATGCCTGGTGCAGGACGGTCTGATTGTTGCGGACAATGTATACGTCCTGCATTAGATGAACGTTCACGGCAAAGGTATAAAATTTCCAGTTGTCCTGAACCTTAGAGCCGTTGACTTCTACATAGAGTTGCGGATGGCTTGCCGAGTTTCGCCATTCTTTTTCCGTAAATACTCTAATACCGGCACTGCGCAACTGTTCTTCGATATCGGATTTGATCTGAATTTTCGACAATCCGTCACTGAGCAAAGTTTCATTCAGCTCCACCCTTATCAAAACACCGGTCAGACCCTGCAAGGTCGCTTCCTGACCCGAGACTGCAGCGCAACTGAGAATCACCGATAAGACAACACCAACGATCCGAATGACCTGAAAAAAAAATGTTCCTCTCTTCATGTCGGCACCATTCTAAAAATTGATGTTATACCTGACGAATCCGAAGTTTCTATACCTTAAAATCGGCCATTGAACAAGAGCTTGTGTGCCGGGATCAAAAGAGGGATTTAGTTCAAAAAATTGACGATTTTTACGGATGGTGCGCCTTTTATTTATGGGTGGTATTTTGTAACAAACTGAAATTTAAGGGTTTAAAAATTCACCCGGATTTGGCATTCAATTTGCTTATTTTTATTTCGATATCCATTACCTGAGAAATTGAGGTGTGAGCTGATTGATGCAAAAGGGGCTGCAAGACCGAAAACACGTGAAAGGCGGGAAAAAAGGACATTCACCGAATGGGCCGGTTCGGAGTCCGACAGGATTGCGTTCTACACTTCAGCCGGTGTCTGGCGGCAAATCTAGCGCAGTGGACAAGCTTTTGGATGGAAACAGTCAAACATCGGCTGAAATTGACCCGCGACACAGCGAGGAAATATACCGTTCGCTGGTTAGGGATGTTCTGGACAGCTCGGCCATCGGTATGATTATTCTCGATGCCGACCGGAGAGCAGTTTGGGTAAATCGCACATTCGAACATTATTTCGGGCTGAAGCGGGAAGAACTGCTCGGCAAGGAGTACAAGCCGTTTATCTGTGAACGGGCTGCAGATATCTTCGAAGACCCGCAGACAATTTCTGAGAAATTCAGCACCGCTTTTGAAGACCCCGTTTGCGTAAAAAACTTTCAGTGCCGCATCCGACCGCATGGTAAAAGAGCCGGGCGATGGCTCGAACACAGGAGCCAGCCAATCCGTTCGGGTTTCTATGCCGGTGGGCGAATCGAGCAGTATACGGATATCAGTCAGCACAAACGCGGGGAGGAAATCAGTCGTAAATTGGGTATCCAGCTTCAGCATGCCCAGAAAATGGAATCCATCGGCACCCTGGCAGGCGGTATTGCCCATGATTTCAACAATATTCTCCAGGCCATCTCCGGATATGTCCAGTTGATGTTAATAGAAAAAGAAGTCGATCACCCCGATTTCGAAATGCTGGAGGAGGTCGCAAAAGCGTCGCGCAAGGCCGGCGCACTCACCCAGCAGCTCCTGGCCTTTAGCCGCAGAGTCGAAAGCGCTCTTAAGCCCACTGATCTTAACGAAAAGGTGGACCACGTCAAGGAGATCCTGCACAGAACCATTCCCAAGATGATCGATATTCAGCTGGAACTGGACCCGGAGCTTAAAATGGTCAATGCGGACGGGGGTCAAATCGAGCAGGTATTGATGAACCTTGGCATTAATGCCAAACATGCCATGCCCGATGGGGGCCGGTTGATATTCAAAACCGAAAATGTTTACCTTGGCCGCGAGTTCTGCGAAACCCAGGTCGATTTAACACCGGGTGAGTATGTGCGATTATCTGTTACCGATACAGGCGCTGGTATGAATCCGGAAACCCTGAAGAATATCTTCGATCCGTTTTTTACAACCCGACAGGTGGGACAAGGTCCAGGATTGGGTTTGTCCATGGCCTATGGCATCGTTAAGAATCACAACGGACACATCACCTCCTCCAGCGAACCAGGATGCGGGACTGAATTTGAAATATACTTCCCGGTCCTTCAGACTCAAGATGAGAAAACATCCGCGGAACCCTGCAGCAGTGAGGCAGCCTGCAACGGCGATGAAACCATTCTGGTTGTCGATGATGATGATGCCGTTCTGAATTTGGGACAGAATATCCTGGAGCGTTTCGGATACAGCGCTTTAAAGGCAAAAAGCGGTGAGGCCGCCGTGCCCATATACAAGCAGCAAAAAGAAGACATCGACCTGGTCATTCTCGATTTGAACATGCCCGGCATGGGAGGGCAAAACTGCCTGGAGGAACTGATTCGTTTTGATCCCGAAATCAAGGTCATTATCGCCAGTGGATATCCGCCGGACGACGAAATTAAGAAGATCCTTGAATCCGTTGCCGGCGGTTATATAGCTAAACCGTATCGAATCACGGATATGATGCAAAAGGTGCGCGAACTGCTGGATTGCAGCTAAGGGCTCGCTCAAAAAATAACTTCACATTTTAGTGAGCCGATCCATCCCACCTGGTGGCGTTGCTCGTCGGTTAAATAGCTTGCTATTCGCCCTCCTCGCGCCTTGCCACGCGGGCGCCTCGACCCCCTAAATTGTAAAGTTATTTTTTCGCGAACCCTAACTGACCGGATTCTTGAAACTGCAGGGCATCAGCGCCGCGCACTTTCCGCAGACATGGGTTGATTGCGGCAAGTCGGAGAAATAGTCCAAACAATCACGATTTTCGTTAAGGCGGTTCCAGCAGCGTCGACGCTCGAAGTTTTCTTCGTTTAAGGCGTCTACCGGGCAGATCTCGATACACTTTCCGCATTTTTGGCCGGCTTTTAACAGGCAGGCTTCTTCGCTGTCTATTAGAGGATGATCCCCCAGATCGGCTTCGGTTACCATACTGCCCATACGACCGGCACAACCGGCCGGTGTGATGAGCATGTTGTGGGTTCCGAAACGGCCCAGATTCGACAAGTGACCCAGATGTTTATGCGACCAGCGGGCCATTAAAGTATCGGCATCAAAATTGTGGGTGGCGGGCGTCAGTCCACACTTGCAGTCCTTTCCGGCCAGAAATTGTTCCATAGCCCGGCTCAAACGATCGATCAGGTCATTGGTTTGAACATAGGCCAGACCCCAGTTGCGGCAGGGTCTATCCCCGTTTCGGTTCTCTTTGACCAGCCGGCGCTGAAAAGGTATAAAAAATACAATCACCGATGTGGCTGTCGGCAGCAGATCATGCGGGTGGATGTGAGTCGCAACCGCAACTTCGGGCAGGACGTCGAAGCGCTCATCGATCGGCGCGCTCGCCACCAACGGTGTCTGCCACCAGCCTTCAGCGTCCAGCCGTTCCGGTTCGGCGGCAACGTACTCTTCGGTAAAAGTGCGCAATTCCTCGATTGTAAATTCGCAGACAATCTCAGAAAAATTTGCAGACAAACTCAGAAATTTAAAATTTGCGATCGGCAGGACGTAAAAAACCTGCTCGATCTGGGACCGACCAGGTGTCAACCTAAATTTC
>Ga0126331_1000050_pt1 | contig 49942 bp, 46 predicted proteins | sample InaspJWI98metaG_FD_96379 | JGI IMG/M metagenome (GOLD analysis project Ga0126331, IMG submission 96379) | Marine gutless worms symbiont microbial communities from Oahu, Hawaii - Inanidrilus sp. 2 OAHU.JWI-98 metaG | ecosystem: Host-associated > Annelida > Digestive system > Unclassified | place... | reverse complement strand
GATTGAGAGATTGAGAGATTGAGAGATTGAGGGATTGAGAGATTGAGGGATTGAGGGATTGAGGGATTAAGGGATTGAGGGATTTAAGAATTTTTAGCGTTTATGAAAAATGGTCATTTTCAATGGTAATACAAAAAACAAAACATAGTTGTGAACGCAACCAAGTATTTTTTTTCTTAATTCCATGACTATAATTATTATTAACTTGTACTTAACAAACGAAGTAACAGGAGGGGATCATGCTGGTTCACCACGGAACAGCTGCGATCATTCTGATTCTTATATCGGTTCTCATCGGGCATACCCCGGCGTTGGGCCGCACTGAATTTGAAATAGGTAGTTTCCGGGCCGGGGCCAACGTAACCGTGTCTGCTGATGAAGTCATTGGCGAGGATTTGGTTGCTGCCGGAGCGAACGTGACGGCAGCCGGCGAGATGAAATCCGGACTCAAAGCGTTTGGTGCCAACGTGATCATTCCAGGCCGGATAAAAGGCAAACTTCACGCCTTTGGTGCCAATGTTGCCCTCAGTGGAGCATTTCACGAACAGGTTACCGTAGCTGCGGCAAACATTGTTTTGAGCGGAAACTTTGAAAAAGACATCGATGTGGCAGCGGCGCGCATAACGGTGACACCGGATGCGAAAATTATGGGCAACCTGATTCATGCTGCCGGCATCCTGGACATACAGACCGGCGCGCAGATTCTGGGTCAGGTCATGCAAAAAAGAAAGGGAGAGGACGATGAGCAGCAGGAGCAATGGATCCAGACCGGCAAAAAGGCAGCCCGAGCGGCCGGCATGTTATTGAGCGCCATTGCCACTGCCGCCTTGTTGGTTATCGGTTTAATCATCAATGCCCTTTTTCCCGGTCAGACCACAAAAATCGCGGCCTTGATCTCCGAGGCACCGGGAGTGAATATCGTAACAGGGCTGGTGTTTCTGGTTGCAGTACCGGTGGCTGTATTCATTGCTTTTATCACCGTGATCGGGATACCGGTGGCGGTTATTGTCGCCATGCTCTATGGGATAGCGCTTTATATCAGCCGAATATTCATCGGGCTGTGGGTCGGAAGAAAAATTTTCGGATATTTCAAAAAGACAACGGTCGATTCATTCTTCTGGCCGCTGGCAGCAGGAGTTGTTACGATTACCCTGGCCGGTTTAATTCCGTTAATCGGCTGGCTTCTCAAGCTGGTGTGCCTTTTGCTCGGTCTGGGGGCGATGTGCACGGCGGCATGGCGATCTATTCAGGCACGACATCAAATCGGATAGAACTGTTAGGAGTGCTACAAGTAGAATTATTAGCAAGACAATTTTTATTTATATTTATTTGACTCGTATGTAGAGTCGCCATCGATCTGCTGAAAAATATTCGTATCCCGGGTCGATCCGCGCCGGCCATTGCAATAAAGATATTCCTAAACGGCATCACATCCGGGAATTCACCGCTGGGTAGGGTGCCGGAAATCGACTGCAAAACCGTTATCGATGCTGCGGACGATCCTGCCGGTGATGGTAATCGGTTTTTTATTTTCGGCCAGAGAAAAACTCAGGATGATCTTTTCGCCAACCGCCGGTGGATTAGAGGTTTCAATAAACACACCGGCAGCACTGATATCCTGGATGATATTCCGGTGGATACGATTGCTGATTTTATAATCGACCTTGATTTTGTGATTTCTCCGGGAGTCGGCTCTTCCCTTTTTGTAGAGATTTCTGTCCAGGTTTTGCAGGAGTTGCAGTTGTTGTTTGGTGGTCATCTCACAGACCAGGTCGATTAAACGTGCAGTAATTTTTGTTTCATCTTCGATTTCACGACCGGACACTGTCAACTTTATTCTCCTTTCAGGCAATCTGAAAATATCCGGTAATGGGTACAAAGGCTGCCAAGGCCGCCTCAATGAAATGCCGGCGTTGTTGTGACGTTTCACGACAGATTCCAATATTATAAAGATTGAAACACAATTATAACAGTGGGAAATAATTCGGTCAACATCGAGCTTCGATTGCATCGGCCACCCGGCACCCGCAGCAGCCGGGATTGAATCCGGCAGACGATTCAATCGTGTTCATTCAGCTTTCATCCGGTATCTCATGCACTCAAAACTTTTGCATACATACCTTCATGGTTTTAATATGATTTTACCTTTTTTCTTTCAACCCGCGGGAGGCGCCATACACGATCTCCAGCTCCCGGCAGGCCCGATCAAAAGTTTTGCCGTAGAGGTGGGCCAGGCTGGCTTTTCTAACAGCCATCCAGCCGACTTCAATGGCAACCACCCAGGGACTGCGTTTTTTGGTCCAGCGATATACCTTCAGCGGCCACCGCAGCCAGCCGGCGTTCAGGTACGCTCGCTTGAGAAACTTTTTGAGAATCCCGGGAAGCAGAATATTGGAGAAATCTTTGGCACGATAAAGGGTGTCCAGGCGCATTTGGTAAAACCGGCGGGAAATTAAATATTCTTCACCTTTGGCCAGCGTGTCCAGCCAGGCGCGGCAGCGTTCCAGCAAGGGACCGACCGCCGCTTCCTCTACCGGCATCTGTGAATCCGGAAAATACTTGCGGGCAATGACCGCAGCGGCTTCACGCACAGAAGTTTTCCAGTCCGCAAAGGATGGATCCGATGTGAGGATGGAAGAAAGCCCCACCAATCGATCGCGGATTTCCCTGATTTGAGGATCCTGCGGTAATGTTTCCGGTTCCCTCATCGCATCGAGCTCTTCGATGGTTTCTTCCAGTTCCTCGCGGGTCATTTCTTTTTTATCGATGAACCGGCCAGGATCCTCAAATGCTTCCAGCGTCAAACGGCCGAAGTAAAGGTAAAAATCGACCAACAGATATTTCACGAGCATAAGAATCGTCAACCGGTTGGAAAGATAAGCCAAACCCATCAGCGGGTCAAAAAAAAGCAGCAGGCGGAGCTTTGCCAGCGCCTGGAGCCGTTTTCTATAGCGCAAATATCCGGCGAAGATTCTGGAATTCGTTAAGCGCAGGTACCTTCGGCGGGTTGATTTTATACTGCGAATGCTCGCGGATCGAAGCCGCCGCAGCCCCGGGCGCTTCAGTATACCGTCAAAACGCTCCAAAGACTTTTCAAGGCTTTGAAGAAAGGCGCCGACGGTAATCTGCAGCTCCGGCCGGTTGGATTGCGGATGGAAACAGGCTGCGATCGACTGGATGTAATCAGGCAAATCCCCCAGTGACATCACTTCCGGTGAATGGGTGTCGATGATTTCACGGCAGCGGGTTTGAATAATGTCCAGCGCCTGTCGGCCGGATTCACTGGCCGTTGACCGCATCTGCTCCAGGGCAGACAGTTCGGCCTTGAGCGATTTTTTCCAGGTCAACACCCCTCTGGCCCGGGCAAAAAGGACCATCGTCGTTGCGGCAATTGCCAGGGCTAACAGGGCCCAAAAGATTTTTAGAACCGGCCACCAGGCCATAACATCCTCCCGCCACCGGCAGGCGACAGATACCGGATTCGGTTTGATTGCTAATTATATTACCTTACGCAATGTTATTCTGACAACGACTATCGATATTCAAACACCAAACACTAAATACAAAACGCTCTTGGTAAAGATCTTTTTTATGGATTATGACAAAACAATTTAGAGCTTATGAGGCTAAACGTGGTGGATGCCTGAAGTTGTATTTAGGTACCCGAACTTGAAATACGACCATTTCAGTTTTATTGTAATTCAGTCATCTCATTTGCAAGGAGTTTTAAACATCTCATGCAAGAAATCATCGATCTCACCAAGGATCTTATCCGTTTTAAATCAACCCAGGCCAATCCCGAAGAAATCAACCTTTGTATCGATTACATCGAAAATTTTCTGAAAAACAATCATATCGACTACCGACGCCTGGACCAACGCCAGATACCGTCCATTTTGGTTGCACCCCAGGACAAAACCGTGCCGGTCTTGCTGATGAGCCATATCGATGTGGTCGAGGGGCCGGATGACCTGTTTGAACCCTATGAAAAGGAAGGCATGTTGCATGGGCGCGGCAGTATCGATGACAAATACGCCGCAGCGATGTCGCTGGTACTGTTGAAAGAGTCTGTTAAACGGCTTAAAGGGCGGAGCAGCGCCGACGATCTGCCATTCGGTATTCTGATCACCGGCGATGAGGAGGTCGGCGGCAAAGACGGTGCCGCACATGCCCTGTCCCAGGTTCGGGCCGATTTTTGCATCGCACTGGACGGCGGCGGAATCGATAAGATCGTGGTGAAAGAAAAAGGGGTCGTGCACCTGAAGCTCAAGTCCAGCGGAAAATCCGCCCACGGTGCCCGGCCATGGCTGGGAGAAAATGCGATCGAAAACCTGATCGACGATCACCATGTGATAAAGACGTTTTTTGAGCAATCGACGCCGGATCACTGGCACCGGACGCTGAATTTCAGCCGGATTCAGGCCGGAAAATCCATCAATCAGGTGCCGGACTATGCCGAAGCGGTTTTCGATGTGCGCTACACCGAACACGATGACATGGAGGAGCTGGTGCGCAGCATCCGCGGCCAAATAAAGGGCGAGTTGGTTGTTGAAAAAACCGAACCCCTGTTTCTGGGCGGAGACTCCCTGTATCTCGATCTGCTGTTGGACATCGCCCAGGGCACCCGGGTCGATTTTGAGCACGGAGCCAGCGATGCCCGGCACCTTTCGCAGTTCGGTATACAAGGCATCGTCTGGGGTGCAGACGGTGAGATGAGTCAGCACACTTCCCAGGAGCACCTTGTTGTAGCCAGCGTTTATAAGCTCTATGAAATACTGGATAAATTCATGCAGAAGGTCGCAGCAGGCGGCTTTTAAGTCCGGCAGCTCCTGACAAAGCTCCTCGGTATTTCACTAATTTCGGTCAATTCCGATTTTTCTCTCTTGAGCCCTATGTTCTTTTAATATGCAATTGTTTGAAGGGCTGACGGTGAAATGAGGCAGCATACAGCGAGTGAGTATGTCAATATTGCTAGTGTTTATATAGTGAATAAGAGACTGGATGAGTTTATGAAAAAATCAAAGAAACTAAATCCAAATTCCAATTCTAATCGCTGTGAGTTTTACAAAATTGGTACTTTGTATTTCATTTGTCATTTGATCTTTGGCCTTTGGAATTTCCTGTTTTTCCCTCTTGACCCTTTAAAGTTTGTTGAATATAGAGAATAAGTTACACTCGAATCGTTTCGAGTGTCTTCATTAACTATTCTGGAGGACGGAGTTTATCACCAACAGTGATTCACCATTTTCGAAAAGGAGGTAAGTATGAAAAAATTGCTAATTTTTGGTTTAGCGGTATTGATGCTGGTGTCTTTCGGTACGGCGTTAAATGCCAAAACCCTTAAACTGGGCTTGGATGCGGGTCCGGTATCCCAGGACCCCCAGGTACAGTTGTCCGGCGGGATGCTCCAGTATTCACACTGGGTATTCGATCCCCTCGTGCGCTATGCCCAGGATATGCATTTTGAACCCCGCCTGGCCGTAAAGTGGGAGCGCCGGGACGACTTAACGATGCGTTTTTATTTGCGAAAAGGTGTAAAATTTCACAGCGGCAACCCGTTTACGGCCAAAGATGTGAAATTTACCTTTGAACGCTTTTTCAAAAGCCCGGATTTTAAAGGACTATTCACACCTTTTGAAGGCTGCTATATCATTGATGATCACACGGTTGATATCAAGACTAAGAAACCCTACGCGCTGCTGATCAACATGGCGACCTACATCTTTCCCATGGATAGCAAATTTTACACCGGCACCGATGATACCGGACAGCCCAAAGACGCCGTCGTGAAAATCGGCCCTTCGTTTGCGCTGCATAATAGTTCCGGTACCGGTCCTTATAAGGTTACCCACTGGGAACAGGGAGCCAGGTATGTTTTTACGAGATTCGCCGATTATTGGGACAAGGACTCTCCCGGCAACGTTGACGAGATCATCCTGACCCCGATCAAGGAGGATGCCACCCGCGTAGCGGCGCTGCTCTCCGGGGACGTCGATTTTATTTCTCCGGTACCGCCCCAGGATTTTAAGCGAATCCAGAAAGATAAAAAAGTCAAGCTGGTGACCTACCCCGGCGGCCGGATTATTACCTTTCAGTTAAACCAGAAACGGCGCCCGGAGCTCAAGGATGTGCGCGTGCGGCAGGCCATTGTCCACGCCGTCAACAATGTGGGCATTGCCAAAAAGATCATGAAGGGCACCGCCACGCCGGCCGGTCAACAGAGCCCTAAAGGGTATATGGGATACAATCCGGCCTTGGAACCGCGCTATGATCTGAAAAAAGCCAAGGCCCTGATGAAAGAAGCCGGCTTGGAAAATGGGTTTGAGTGCACCATGATTGCCCCCAACAACCGTTATGTCAACGACGAGAAAATTGCCGAGGCGACGGTCTCCATGCTGGCCAAAATTAAAATCAAGGTGAATCTGAAGACCATGCCCAAGGCCCAGTACTGGGATGAATTCGATGCTCAGGTGGCCGACATTCAAATGATCGGCTGGCATTCGGATACGGAAGATTCGGGTAACTTCACCGAATTTTTGGGGATGTGCCCCAACAAGGAAACCGGTTACGGCCAGTATAACAGCGGCAATTATTGCAATCCCAAGATCGATGAGCTGACCATGGCGGCTCAGGTCGAAACCGATCTGAAAAAACGGACGGCGATCCTCCAGGAAATTGAGAAGATCCTGTACGATGATGCCGCCTTCGTGCCGTTTCACTGGCAGAATCATTCCTACGCGGGTAAAAACAAGGTGGGTATCAAGCACATCGTCAACACCATGAACTTTCCGTATCTTGGAGATCTGGTGTACAAGTAGCAAAAAGGCATGTCCGTTGAAAAGAAATAAATCGTGGAAACATTTCCGGATGTTTTGCGGTGCGCAGAACCGGAAGCGACGGACAATTTATGATACAAAAGGGGCAGGCGCATGTTATCGAGGATAACGCGCCTGCCTCGAATTTGTTATTTGCTGTGAAGTTATTAAGCGCCTAATAAGGGAGCCAAATACTAAAAGACATTAAACACCAAACACTAAACACCAAACACAACCGCCATGTTCGCATTCATCGTCAGACGTATTATTCAAGCCATTATCGTGATGCTGGTGATCAGCCTGGTGGGGTTTTTGATCCAGCACCAGATCGGCGATCCGGTCAGAGATCTTGTGGGGGAGCGGGTTACGCCGGCCGAACGCGAGGTCATCCGGGATCAGCTCGGCTTGAATGATCCCTTCTATGTCCAGTATGTGCGCTTTGTCAAAAATGCCTGTCAAGGTGACCTGGGACTTTCATTTTTTTACAAAAAACCGGCTCTGGAGGTCATTGTTTCCAAAGCCCCTGCAACCATCGAGTTGGTCATTGTCACTGCCCTTATCCTGATTGTCACCTCGATTCCATCGGGCATCTATTGCGCTATTTATCCCAAAAGCTGGTTTTCCCGGATTGTGATGGCGGCCAGCACCGTGGGCGTGGCGATACCGGTATTTCTTACGGCTATCACGCTGATCTATGTTTTCGGCGTGGAACTGAACTGGCTGCCGTCCTATGGGCGTGGCGAAACGGTTAACCTCTGGGGATGGGAAAGTGGATTTTTCACCTGGGATGGCATAAAACATCTGGTGCTGCCCAGCATATCCCTCTCTTCGATCATGTTGCCGCTTTTTATCCGCCTTGTCCGCGCCGAGATGATGGAAATCCTGGAAACCGAGTATATCAAGTTTGCCTGGGCCAAAGGACTCCATCGCCGGCGGGTTTGGTACCTTCATGCCTTTAAAAATACCCTGCTGCCGGTTATCACCGTGTTTGGCGTTCAGTTGGGAATTTTGTTTGCCTTTACGATTTTAACGGAAACGGTTTTTCAATGGCAGGGAATGGGATTTATGTTTCTGGAGGCCGTGGAACGTTCGGACACCTCCCTTCTGGTCGCTTATCTGGTGGTGGTGGGGGTGATTTTCGTCGTCGTCAATACCGTGGTTGATATTGTCTACGGATTCGTCAACCCCATGGTACGAATTGCGGGAACAAAATGAAAGTCTGGCATCGATTCAAAGATTCCTATCTGCTGCACAGTTTCAAGCGTGATCCGGTCGCTATTTTAAGTTTTTCGGTCCTTTCCGTTCTGGTTATCATCAGTATCCTGGCTCCGGTTGTGGCACCCTATAATACCTACGATACCGCTACCATCGATATCATGGATGCCGAAACACCGCCAACATGGATGGAGGGTGGCAGCGAGAACTTTATTTTGGGAACCGACATCCAGGGCAGGGATCTTTTAAGCACCATGATTTATGGATTGAGGGTATCCCTGCTAATCGGCGTCGGTGCGGTTATGTTCCAGGCCTTCGTGGGAATACTGGTAGGTCTTTTTTCCGGTTATCTCGGGGGAAAGCTCGATTCATTTTTGATGCGCATCGCCGATATCCAATTTTCAATTCCCTACCTGATCGTTGCGATTTTCACCAGTGCCATCTTCAAACTGGCGTTTGGTGTCGGACGTTACGCAGAACTGGCCGTGCCGCTGCTGATCATCATTATCGGCATCGCCGAGTGGCCGAAATATGCCAGGACCGTGCGGGCTTCGGTGCTGGGAGAAAAAAATAAGGAGTACGTGGAGGCAGCCAGGGTGATCGGCATCAGTCGCTGGCAGATCATGTTTCGCCACGTCTTGCCCAACACCCTCACACCGGTGCTGGTCATTTCCACCATTCAGGTTGCCGAAGCCGTGATGAGTGAGGCGGCGCTTTCGTTTTTGGGATTGGGCATGCCCATCACCAAACCGTCTCTGGGATCTCTTATACGTTCTGGTTTTGAATATATTTTCAGCGGTTCCTGGTGGATCACCTTTTTCCCGGGTGTGCTCCTGGTCATTTTCATACTGGTAATCCTGCTGTTAGGGGATTGGTTGCGGGATGTGTTGAATCCCAAGTTGTATAAGGGGTAGGAAGGTTTGCCTGTTTGCCCGTTTGCCGGTTGGCCGGTTCCCGTTAGCCGGTTAGCTGGTTGAAGAAGGAACTAACCGGCGGCAGGCCACTGGGTGTCCATGAATGATGCATTTTATCCGAATTTGGAAAGGCCAGAATTGAAGATTGAATATTTGCGGCGGTCGCTCGCGCCGCGCAGGCGCTTGTGCCGCGTGTCGCTCCGTCATTTTAATGATTATTTTGTTAGAATTGATAGAATTCCTTAATTAACGGGCACAATCCCGCCGCGGCGGGACAGGCGCGGCTCAACGGGCTAACGGGCTAACCAATTATTTTGTTCTGCTTTTGAGCATTCGCAAAAAAATAACCAAACACAATACACTAATCACCAAACACAAAATACAAAACACCAACTATATGAGCCACTTGCTTGAAGTCAAAGATCTGGAAGTTAAATTTGGGCTGAGATTCGGTGATTTAACGGCTATCGACGGCGTAAGCTTTACTCTGGATAAGAGACAGCGACTGGGGCTGGTGGGTGAAAGCGGTGCCGGAAAATCGGTGACCGGTTTTGCGATAATAAATCTGATAAGCAAACCTGGCTACATTTCCAAAGGAAAGATCGAATTCGAGGGCCGGGAGTTAAATCGACTGCCCGAAGAGGAGATGCGCAAAATTCGCGGAAACCGGATCAGTATGATTTTTCAGGACCCCATGATGACCCTCAATCCGGTTCTGACCATCAGCACTCAGATGGTAGAAACTGTGCTGGCCCATCAAAACGTGAGCAAAACGGATGCCGTGGACCTTGCCCTGGAAAAATTAAAGAAAGTGTATATTCCATCCCCGGAAAAAAGACTATCCCAGTATCCCCATGAGTGCTCGGGGGGGATGCGCCAGCGTATCGTTGTCGCCATCGCGCTGCTGACCAACCCATCTTTAATCATCGCTGACGAGCCAACGACCGCGCTGGATGTAACCATTCAGGCCGGAATCATGGATCTTCTTCTGGAGTTGTGCGAAACTGAAGATATGGGATTGATTCTGATTACCCATGACCTGGCGGTGGTCTCCCAGGTGACACAGAAAATTGCCGTTATGTACGCGGGTAAAATCGTAGAAGCCGGCACTACTGCAGATGTAATCAAAAATCCGAAACATCCCTATACGCAAGGACTGATCAAAGCACTGCCCGGAAGCCTTCAACCGGGAACGCGGCTGAACCAAATACCCGGAATGATGCCGACTTTGACCGATATCCCCCCGGGATGTGCTTTTCACCCGCGTTGTCCCATCAGCGATAGGGTGTGCCGCATGAAGGTACCGCCGCTGATCAGTGTAGATGATTTTGACAGAATGGCGGCGTGTCATATGGTAAAAAAAAACAATGGATAATAGCAACGGCCTGTTAACGGTAAAAAACCTGGTTAAGCACTTTGATATCTCCGGTGGTCTGCTGGATCAGCTGGCAATAGAAAAGGGGCATATCGTCCGCAGACGGACGACGGTCAAAGCGCTTAATGATGTCAGCTTTTCGATCATGCGACGGGAGACCTTAGGCGTGGTGGGCGAAAGCGGTTGCGGAAAATCAACCCTGGCAAGGGCTGTGCTGGGTTTGTATCCGCCAAACAGCGGTGAAATATACTATCAGGGCCAACGAATTGACAATCTGACACCCCCGAAGATGCTGCCCTACCGGAAGAAAATGCAAATGATTTTTCAGGACCCTTACGCCTCCCTGAATCCCCGCATGACAGTTAAAAAAATGCTGGAGGAGCCTGTATTTTTTCACAATAAATCCATCACGGACCGGGAGGTTAAAGACAAGGTGGCCGAGGTCATGCAGCAGGTAGGGGTGGATCCCGCATGGTCCGGACGCTACCCGCACGAGTTTTCAGGCGGTCAGAGACAACGGATCAGCATCGCCAGAGCCTTGATGGTGGATCCGCAGTTTATTGTAGCGGACGAGCCGGTCTCAGCGCTGGATGTTTCGATTCAGGCTCAAATCCTCAACCTGCTAATGGAGGCTCAGGAGCATCGGGGCCTGACCTATATGTTCATCACCCATGATCTTTCGGTTGTCGAGCACATCAGCAGTCGTGTTGCAGTCATGTACCTCGGGATCATCTGTGAACTGGCTCAGACAAAAAAGCTGTTCGAATCGCCGCTACACCCATATACACAGGCCCTGCTGAGTGCCATCCCCGAACTTGGTCACCAAAAAGCGAAGCACATTAAATTGAAAGGTGAGGTTCCCACTCCCATCCACTTACCCTCCGGCTGTGTCTTCCACGGCCGATGTCTGTATGCGCAGGACGTCTGCCGGCAAGAGATACCGGCTCTGAGGGAAATCGAATCCGGGCATTTTGCCGCCTGCCATTTTGCCGGCCAGGTGGGGATTTAAACCGTGAATTGGTAAATATCCCTGGCAGGCAAATTGCGTATCCAATCATATCAGGATAGATCTTGAAGGCACATTTCGCATATTCAGCGACGTGTTTTTTGAATGAAATTCACGAAAGCTAAATTTATAGTGGTTATCAGAATAGTGTTCCATTATCCATTTTCTGTGGATCTACTCGGTTAGCCGGTCAGTGATATTGGATAGGTATGTTAAGGCCTTATTACTAAATTTCGGGGTTTTCTAGAGTTAATCTATATAAGATCTCACGCAAAGACGCAAAGGCGCCAAGTCTATGGAAAATAAAAATTGGGTTTATTCAAAATATTAATATTCTTTGCGACTTTGCGGCTTTGCGTGAAAATCAATCATCGTTAATCGACAAGACTAAATTTGGTCCCAATCGTAATGATCTTTTGAAAAATGATTTAAAAATGACTAAAGTTGAAAGTAATATGTCATTCTATTTATCAATGTATGTGCTTAGATGAGGTGCCGCTCATGTCAGACATAGATGAAAATATTTTCTTTCGCGGGGCCACCCTGCAAATATGCAGCAGTCTGGATATCGAAATTTCTCTTAGACGCTGTCTGGCGTACTTAATAAACTGGATGCCGGCCAAAGGGATGAATCTGTGCCTGTATCGACCCGACAGCGGCATAATGGATATAATAGCCCACATTACAAAGCATGATGATGTTAAGCTGGCGCCGCTGATTCCCATCCCGCCTGAGGCCAGGGCTTCCTTTGAATGTGCTGACGATGAAAAAGTACGGATCATCAACCAGCCGGAAAACGATCCGGCGACACGGCTGTTGACGCAACTGGTAGGCAGGCCTGACAGCTCTTTTCTGTCGATGCGGCTCGAACTAGAAGGAGAATGGCTGGGCATTGTTTCCATCGTAGCTAAAGGCAAGAATCGATACAACGAATACCATGCACATCTGCTGACCCTGCTGCATGAACCGTTTGCGGTTGCGATGTCCAACGCCCTCCGGTACCGGCAGCTCCTGCGGCTTAAGGAAAACCTGGTTGACGACAATCAGTATCTTCATCAAGAACTGTTGCGCCTTACCGGCGACGAGATAATCGGCAAAGATGCCGGACTGAAAAATGTGATGGACCAGGTAAGCCAGGTTGCAGCGACCGACAGCCCTGTCCTGCTGCTGGGAGAAACCGGTGTAGGCAAAGAAGTGATTGCCAATGCCCTCCACTACCTTTCACCGCGCAAAGAAGGTCCTTTTATCAAGGTCAACTGCGGGGCCATTCCGGAAACCCTGATAGACAGTGAGCTTTTCGGTCACGAAAAAGGGGCGTTTACGGGGGCGGCCCGACAACTGCGGGGACGATTTGAACGCGCGCACAGCGGAACGATTTTCCTGGATGAGATCGGAGAACTGCCGCTGCCGGCCCAGGTCCGCCTGCTGCGGGTGATCCAGCACAAGGAGATCGAGCGTGTCGGCGGAACCAAAGCCGTTCCGGTCGACATCCGCATCATTGCCGCAACTCACCGCGACCTGGAGAAGATGGTCCGCGCCGATCGGTTTCGTGAAGATCTGTGGTTTCGTCTTAACGTGTTCCCGATCGTTATTCCGCCACTGAGGGAAAGAAAGCAGGACATTGCCCCGCTGGTCAAATATTTTCTGCAGCGCAAATCCCAGGAATTGAAACTGCGCCGAACTCCTGTTATTGATCCGCAAGCTGTTGAGCGTTTAAAATCATATCACTGGCCGGGCAACGTGCGCGAGCTGGAAAATGCACTGGAGCATGCCCTGATTCGAATGCGCGGACGTCATACGGAACATCCGCTGACACACGATGCCTTTGCATTTTTACGCCGGAACAGATCGGCTGCTCCCGCGCTGGATGACGAGGATGAATTTCTCAGTCTGGATGATGTCACTTCCGGGCACATCCGCCGGGCGCTGACACTGTCCAGCGGAAAAATTCACGGTCCGGGTGGTGCCGCCGAAAGACTTCGAATAAAACCGACCACCCTCAGATATCGGATGGACAAACTCGGAATCCCCTACCGGCGCAGCCGGTGACAGAGCCTATCTGTTTATTGTGTACCGCCCTCATTTTATAACCGTCTGAAACATAGCCTCAGGAAATCGCTCCTTCTACAATTACAAAATATTGTAATTTGAACCCGTGATTACGGGATATTGTAATCATTTTACAAATATTTGTAACCATCTCTTCGTGCGAACTACTCATGTCGGTGTTAGCACCGTAACCATTTGTAATCAATTGTAAAATTAGGATTTCTCAACTTTGGCACACCCTATGCAATATGTGTAATTAAACAAGATGATTACTCAAGTTCAAAATAAAAACCCTGAAACTGAAAGGAGAAAAAGATGAAAAACAAAACATTGGTAACGACAATTGCTTTACTGACCCTGATTGCATTCGGTGGGGTCTCGGCTGGGAACGCATTCGCTGAACCTATGACCATCGCCCTGGTACTGGCAAGCGCATTTGCTGCGACCGTCGGCATTGTGAAATTGGTAAAGAATCATAATAATGAATCGGCCGCGGTGCAGGCCGAAGCGTCCACTGCAAAGGAGAGAGCCGATCAGGACGTCCACCGGACGCCGGTAGACACGCATCCGGCTGTCGCCAATTAAAGCGATTCGGTCGTGAGCCATTATACGGTTACCGCCGCCCGGTCAGCCGAGGCCGGGGGGCAATGATCGAGAAGACATATTACCGTATCAAATAAAAGGGGTAGCGGATTTTCCGCTACCCCTTTGTTTTCTGAGGGAAGATAAAAATGCACCCTTACACGAGCCGGTATTTTTCTCGCAGCCTGGTCGACATCCGTGTGCGGCATGACCGCCATGGCCGTTGTCAGCAGATTACCGGGAATAAACATGGGGGGATCTCCCAGGGCGTCAGATGTCTCTCAGCAGCTTATTGTCGGAAGATGATTCAATGACGGCGTCGATATTTTGCAGGGTTTCCTCCAATTTCTGCAGTTCTTGAGTCTGCGCTACGGGGATGTGATTCACACCGGATCTTTCCATGGCATCGGTCACGTATTTAACGGTCCACAAATTAATATCGCTGGCAGGCTGAAAGGTGGCTTCCGCATATCGGTCCGGTTGCATGTTCGAAACGAGGCCGCATTCGATCAGTTGGGCCAGAGTATCTCGAACATGCCGGCTTGGAATCATAAGGGTTTGAGAAATCCTGGTCGCACTCAGCGGCGGATCACTCGCGGCAAAACGATTTGCCAGCAGGTGCAGAATCCGCAAGGTCAGCAGCCTTTTAAAACGAAAGCTGATACTCGTATAGTCCGGCTCAAACTCAAATGTCTCGACATTCTGGTGAGCGAAAGAATATTCAGCACCGACGAGCAAAATGATCCACCCCAAGTTCAGCCAAATCAAAAGAAGCGGCAGGGCTGCCAAACTGCCGTATATCGGGTTATACTTGGCAACGCCGACCTGAAAGTTGATGTAGGCCCATTGTACCAGCAGAAAAATGGTCCCGGCGATGATGCCGCCCAACAGACAGGACCCGAAATTTACGCGGGTGTTCGGTATGAGCAGGTAAATAACGGTGAAAAGTCCCCAAATGAGTAAATAAGGAAACAGTTTTAGAAGTGCGAAAAGCAGTGGACTGATTTTTTGGAGGATGGTAATTTTCTCAGAAATCAACGTTATCTGGGTAGAGATGAACACGGGAATGCTGGTGTACATCATCAAAAGGATCGGAGCAATGACGATAAAAGACAGATAATTGCTGAGTTTGCGCTTCCAGGAACGTGTTTTTTTTATATGCCATATCTCGTTAAAGGACATTTCAATATGGTTTAACACTTTCAGGACGGACCAGATCAACAGCACGATCCCGATACCGGCGATAACCCCCCCCTGGGTATTTGCCAACAGGGCATGGGCGTATTGTGTAATCTGCTGCAGGACTTCCTCCTGTGCCGGGATTTTATCCACAACTTGAGTTTCCAGCAGATTCTCCATGCCGAAACCTTTTGCAATTCCGAATGCCAGGGCTACGACAGGGCCGACCGAAAGCAGGGAATAAAAGGTCAAAGCCGATGCCCTCAAAAGGCATCGATCTTCCAGAAAACCCCGAACGGCCAGAATTACGATCCGCAGGTGTCTAATGAGAAAGGATTGTCCCGACGGATAGTCACGCAGACGGATGCGCCAGATGTCGGTGGTGATATACTTGAAGATTCCTGCAAACATATCATGGACTTTTATTGTTGGAAGACTTACACCGGGGGTGCAGATCCGCAACAGATAAAAACCGCCTTAACGCAAGCGGCGCTTATTTTTTTTCCTGATAATAGTAGTCATAGGTGGATAATATGCTGCGGGTAAAATTCCAGGCTTCATTGTAGGACAGGCCGCTTTGCTCGGGGATAATGATTTTCACATATAATTTGTCCCGCAATTCGTTTTTTAATTGTTCCAGCCGGTTGTGCAATTGCGCCATGTCGATCTGTATAAAATCTTTTGAATCCGGGGCTTTAAAAAGAACACGATATTTGCCGTCGTCGCGGGAGTACTGCACGGTCGCAACGCTTTTGCCCAGCGGGCTGCGGGATGGCCGGATGAGTTTATGGTACTTTTCCTCAAGGGTCAGATAGGATCTGCGTTGTTTGGCCAATGCCAGCTCATAGTCTCTTTTTTCGGCATCCAGCAGCACGATGAGCTCATCTTTTTGACCGAGCTGCTGGATCAGGGCGACAAACTTGCGGTTGAATTCTTCAATCTGGCGTTTCGTCTCCTCGGTGATTGCGGCGATTTTTTCTTCAAATTCCCGCCGGACTTGTTCCTTTTCTTTTTCCTTTTCTTTTTCCTTGGCTGCAACTTCGGCTGTTTTGGCTGCAAGTTCCGCCTCGACGGTTTTTACATCCGCCTCAATAGCCGACATATCGGATCTGAGGGACGATATTTGTGCCAGTTTCGCCTCCAGCGTGCTTTGCATGACTTTTTTTTCATCGCCGAGCAGGATGATTTCCATTTCTTTGGCACGTAGTTTTTCTTCCAGGTTCGTTATAAAAATTTTCAACTGGGCCTGGGCCTCAAGGCTGGTATCGAGTGCTTCCTGAATTTTTTGCTCCTGTGTTTTGCGAAAGATCAGTTGCTGGGCCAGGTTGGAGTTTTTGATGATGACCACGATCATGGTCAGCATAAAGATCATCAGTATTACGGTCATGATGTCGGTGAAACTCGGCCACAGGGAAATATCGGCCTTCTGGCCCCGATGAAGTGGACGATAATCAATATTGTATTCATATCGGTGCATAGCTTTAAGCCCTTGCGTGATTATCCATTTAAATCAGTTGTTCAAACGAAAACCGTCCATAAGGACACCTTTGATATTTTCGAGCTGGACCAACACATCTTCGGTTTTTACCAGCTGGTTGTCCTGTCTGATTATCAAGTCTTCCACCTTCTCCAAATAGACCTGGTTGTACTGGTTCAAACCATCCAGAGAAGTTAGAATGAAGTCAGACCCTTTTTTCAGCTCCGTAACAATGCCTCTGAGCTGTTTGATCAACTTTTCGGTTTTGTAATTGACAGCTTCACTGTCAAATGCGAATTCCGGCACAATGTGAATCTGCACCGCTTCTTCCACCCGGCCGAAAACATAACTCTGAATATCCGCCAATCGCTGGTAAAAATAGGTATACAGAAAAAAGCAGACAATGGCTGTAGCCGTTGTCGTCAAGGCCGTATTCATGCCCGACAGCATGACACCCATGCCTTCTCCGGCAACGTCCGCTTCGAGGACGATACCGGCTCCGACCAGCGCGATTATCAGCGAGACAATGGTTCCGAATACACCGGATAATATCAGGACATTGTTGACGAACCGCGGGTAGGATTGATAGAGAGATTCTTCCGCAACCATGCTCGAGGCGATGGCACCATGATTGATGGGAATATTCCTGTCATACAAGTTCTTTATGGTGTCATAGCGTTTGGCAACTAGGGATCCGGGGATTAGATTTTCGGGCAGAAATTCACCATTTTCCTTGTCGCGAATGAAATCCTCAATCCTGATTTCTTCAAATCGGCAATGAACATATGCTCTTACCAGGTGAATGACACCGGTGATAAAAATCAGGAATATGAAGCCGTTGAGAATGATTGTCCGTACATCAACAAAATAGACTCTCTTAACGAGTTCAATTTTCCATATGCCAATCCAGACCAGGACACCCAATGCAAGCACCAGCGTGACCAGCATTTGTATCAGCACCCATTCACTTCTTGTTATGCGGTTTTTCATTTTAACCTTCCTGCATCAAGCGTTTAAAAAAATCCCGAAAAAGGACAGGCTCGGATCAGGTGTTGTATCGGTTGACCGGAACCTGTTCCGAATCGTATTTCGCTTTTGTGTTTACTTATATTAGCGCTCCCCAATGAATCAATATAGAATTGAGCCGGTGATGGATCACAGGAAGCTTTATTTGCATTTAAACAATCTGAGCCACCCATATCAAAATGGTTTTTATGGATGATCACAACGTATCAGAAATAGCACAGATCGATTTATTAAACACTCGGCGCTTTAACCTCTGCGCTTTGCTCCAGGAAAATCCGATATTATCGGTCACGCATCGCTTAAATGGTTGGAATACACCGCAATTTGAAGTTGAATGCAATACCTATATAACAGATGTCGGCAAATTGAAATGAATTTCTATTACTCTGACACCGGTTTGGAGTTTGTTTTTATGCTATTAAAATAGTTACATAATTTATGATTTCAATCGGCTGCGTCCTTGCTCTTGTTTAGCGGCAATATATCTGTTAGGAGTGGTTTCAAATTCAAATCTTTCAAATCCACAGGGAGATCGCCATGCATACACCGAATCCGGAATACATTAGAAGAATGAACCAAATCGTTAATTCTTCCCCCTATTTTTGCCTGCTGTCCATGAAAATTCGCGACGTCAGGATCGGGTATTCGCTTTTAGAAATCGACCTTGAAAAAAAGCACCTGCAACCGTTTGGTCACGTTCACGGCGGCGTTTATGCATCCATCATCGATGCGGCCGCATTCTGGGCTTTCTATTATTCGGTGAATGACCAACAGGCGGGGGTGACAACAGTTGATCTGAAGCTGAACTATCTTGCACCGGCTGCCGGTGGACGACTGACGGCAAAAGGACGTCAGATAAAGGCTGGAAAGACGCTTGGTTACGCCGAGGCCGAAGTGTTGAATGAATCCGGGGATATATTGGCGCACGGCACTTCGACCTTGATGATTTTGCCAGGAAGAGCCATTGTTGCTGATCCGCCGTTGCCATCAAAATTTTTATGAGAAGGAGAATTAATATGACCGAGACAGGAGCCGCTCAATACGGCTGGAATAAGGATATGGCCGTGTCCCTGCATGAAAAAATCAAGCAGGATCTTAAAACCGCCATGCGCGGTAAGGATGAAACCGCCCGCAATGCCGTACGTCAGATCATGGCCGAGTTTCCGGGATTGACGGTTCCCATAGAACTGCAGAGCGGTAAAAAGACCACCCGACCGAAAAAGCCGGAAGAAATTACCGATGAAGACATCATCGGCATCATCCGCAAACTCGTAAAAGCCGAAAAAACAGTTCTGGAAGCCAAAAATGAAGGGTCGTCCGGTTACCTGGAGATGCTTGAGTCTTATCTGCCGCAGATGGCCACTAAAGAAGCGATTACGGCCTGGATCCAAGATAATATCGACTTTTCCGATTTCAAAAGCCCGATGCAGGCCATGGGACCGATTATGAAACACTTCGGCAAGCTGGCCGACGGCAGCCTCGTCAAACAGATTTTGCAGGAGTTGGTCAAATAGGCTTTGCGGTGAATTAATGTATCAAATGATAATGTCTGCTCGCTGCTTATTTGAGCGCTTAAAGGATCTGAAGATGTAGATTTTTTGCATCTTATGGTATCCACGGCGTATTTGCCACAAAGGCACCAAGACACAAAGGTGAATATAAATCAACGGTTTCGCTTTGTGGCAATTATTTCTCAGTCGGATCCGGGGTCGGTTGCGTCCCTGAAAATGATTAACCAGCCAACCGGCAAAACCGGCTCAACCGGCTAACCGGCCAACCGGCAAAACCGGCTCAACGGGCTTAACCGTCATTGATCGCATTGATGAGCTGGCGCAGACGACCGAAATCTTCCTGGTTGAAGTCTATGACCAGACGGGGCAGATGGGCGATTTCCGGCACATCACTTTCTTCAGGCAGTGCGCTTGTTATGACCATGTCACCACCCGGTGTCAGCAGATCTGAAAAATGATTCTTGAACTCTGTCAGTTTTTCCGACCCGATGTCGGAATTCATGCGAATGACCAGGCGGTTCTGGACGTAGCGCAGGCTGTGGTACCGCGAGTAGAAATGATTGATACTGCCGACCGCTTTATCAATTGAATCGACCCGTTCAAACAGCTGCAAATCCGTATGGTTGATGAACCCCCGGGCTTGGAGTTCATTTTTAAAAAAATCCAGACACCGCGACCAGTACGAACCACCCGGCTCGTCAACCAGAATCAGGGGCAGAGCATAACGTTTGCCTGTCTGCACCAGGGTAATGGTTTCCAGCGCTTCGTCGAGGGTGCCGAATCCGCCGGGAAAAAGCGTCACGGCGTGTGCTTCTTTGAGAAAAGCCACCTTGCGATTGAAAAAATATTTGTAGAGGATGTAGCGCGGATTGCCGTCGATAACCGGATTGGGCTTTTGCTCGAAGGGAAGCTGAATATTTATCCCGAAAGAGTGCTCGGGACCTGCGCCTTCATTTACCGCCTGCATGATACCCGGCCCACCGCCGGTGATGACCATATAACCGGCGGCGACCAGCTTGCGTCCCAGTTCGCGGGCCATGGCATATATCGGCTGCTGGGGTTTTATCCTGGCCGAACCGAATACGGTGACTTTTTTAGTATTGCGGTAAGGGCCGAACACCTTGGATGTAAACCGCATCTCTTTCAAGGATGTGTTCATCAATTTCAGATCGGCCCGTAGGTCATCCTCCTGCCCGGCTTTCAAAGCCGCCAAAATCATCTCACGCACAATCTCCGGGTGGTGTATGCCGCCGGCCGTTTGAATCAATCGATCGATAGCCTCATCGGCAAGTCCATTTGTACGGGCAAAGTGAAGTTCGAGCATGTTGCGCTCCTTAATATAAATCGGCGTACGGAAGTTTCGCCAAACAGCGATGCGCGCAAGTACACCCTGTTGGCGAACCGGCGCGCCCTATAATAATAGTAGCTTTTTTGAAACAATCAAGATGACACCGGCCATTTTCAGGCCGGCACCGCTGCGAAACTCGGGCGGAGAATTTTTGCCGTCTGTCCGTAATTATCGGGTGATTTTCCCGGATGATTAATTAAATTCGGCCGGCCGGCGTGTGTATCCTGCCCCAACTTCTTCCGCTTGCCACCTGCCATCTGTAATGAATGGACTGCACCCCACGACAATACCCCTGTCAAACCGGGTTGGTTGGTGGACTTAGTACATTCATTAAAAAAATATGTCGTTGAATATACAAAATAGACCACGTATAGCGTTTGTCACAAACTACTTTTACTTGGAAACGTTATAAGAACCTCCTTATTTTGTAATGGCTCAAACGGAACGTATTTATGACAACCGCTATAGATTCCAAAATTGGAGGTGCGTCATGGCTAAAAACATACAATCACGTCTTGATAGATTCATGAACGGTCTGATTCGCCGCAACCCCGATGAGCACGAATTTCATCAAGCCGTTTACGAGGTTGCCGCGGATGTCATACCTTTTATTTATCAAAATCCGGTCTATGAAGGTGAGATGATTCTCGAGCGATTGACCGAACCGGATCGGATCATCATCTTCCGCGTCGGCTGGGAGGACGATCACGGAAACATTCGTGCCAATCGTGGCTATCGCGTGCAGAACAGCAATGCCATCGGGCCCTACAAAGGTGGTATACGTTTTCACCGCGACCTGACCTTGAGTGTGATGAAATTTCTGGCGTTTGAGCAGACTTTAAAAAACAGTCTGACCGGTTTGCCCATGGGGGGTGCCAAGGGCGGGGCTGATTTCAACCCGAAAGATAAATCGACCCGTGAAATCATGCGCTTTTGCCAGGCATTTGTCTCCGAACTTTACCGCCATATCGGCCAGTTCACCGATGTGCCGGCCGGCGACATCGGCGTTGGCGCCCGGGAGGTCAGTTATATGTTCGGTCAATACAAGCGCCTTACCAACGAGTTTACCGGCGTGATGACCGGCAAAGGGTTGGCATTCGGCGGCAGCCTGATTCGGACCGAAGCTACCGGTTATGGGTGCGTCTACATGATGGAAAATATGCTGGATCGCATCGGCGAGGGTCTGCAGGGTAAAACGACGGTGATTTCCGGGTCCGGCAATGTCGCCCTGCACACGGCTGAAAAAGCGATTGAGCTCGGGGCCAAAGTCGTAACGCTGTCGGATTCATCCGGCTTTATTTTTGATCCGGGCGGCATCGATGCAGAAAAGCTTGAATACATAAAAGATTTAAAGAATGTAAAACGGGGACGTATTTTGGAATATGCTCAAGAATACGGGATCGAATACACGGCCGGAAAGCGTCCCTGGTCGGTTGCCTGTAACCTGGCATTTCCATGTGCCACCCAAAATGAAATCAATGGCCAGGATGCAACAACCCTGGTAGAAAACGGTTGCATAGCTGTGGCCGAAGGTGCCAATATGCCCACCGATAAGCATGGGTGTGAGGTATTCCTGAAGGCCGGAATATTGTATGCACCCAGTAAAGCCGCCAATGCAGGCGGGGTGGCGGTATCGGGTCTGGAAATGGCCCAGAACAGCATGCGTCTTGCCTGGTCACGGGAAAACGTCGATCGACGGCTGCGTGAAATTATCGACAAAATCCACGCCCAGTGTGTACAATACGGAACCGAAGGAGATTTTGTCAATTACCACAAGGGGGCCAACATTGCCGGATTTATCAAAGTGGCCGATGCCGTTATGGCGCTCGGTATTATGTGATCGACTTCGAGGGGATTCGTACACTTTGTGTAAAACAAGTCCCGAGCTATGTGATCTAAAAAATGAGCAGACTGAAAAAACCGGCTAAAATATTCATCGGTGTGTTTGCTGTCTTTTGTGTCTTAATCCTGGTCTACGCTGCAGTCGCCTACTATGCCCGACCGGCTTCCGATCATCCCTTCTTCAGTTCAAACCGAATTCTGGTCATCGCTCACCGGGGTGGGCGCGGCCTCTGGCTGGAAGGCACGCTGTTCGCTTTCAAGCAGGCCCTGGCTCTGGGGGCTGATGTTCTTGAAATGGATTTGCGTTCCACCCGGGACGGATTTCTAGTGGTAATGCACGATGCGGCTGTCGATCGAACCACCAACGGCACCGGCGCTGTTCGTGATCATACCCTGGCCGAACTTAAAAAACTGGATGCAGCCTTTGACTGGTCGAACGATGGCGGCCGCATTTTTCCCTTGCGAGGGAAAGAGATTCGGATTCCAACACTGACGGAGGTGTTTCGTGAATTTCCGGATGCCCGCCTGAATATCGAGATAAAAGAGGAGGATCCGGGGATTATTTCTGCGCTTTGCGAGAATATCAAAAAATACCATATGACTGACCAGGTGCTGGTGGCCTCATTTAAAAGCGATATCCTTAGGGCGTTTCGTCAAGTTTGCCCGCAAGTGGCAACATCGGCCGGAGCCACAGAAGCACAATTCTTTTACGGTTTGCAACGGTTAGGACTGCAAGCCCTCTTCACGCCGGCCGCCCAGGCACTGCAGCTGCCCCAGCAATTCAAAGGCACGCACGTGATTACCCGAAGTTTGGTGGCCGCCGCACACGAGCGCAACCTTAAAGTGCATGCCTGGACGGTCAACGATCCCGAGCAAATGCACCGCCTTTTGCGCAGCGGTGTCGATGGGATTATCACCGATTTTCCCGATCGCATGTTAAGATTGCTGGGAAGGTAGCCTGCCCTGATGCAGCGCTTCGGGGTAACCTTCAGGAATAAATCATTCTTTCATACTAAATCTTCAAATCTATACAACAAATTGAGATTATTAAATTTTCACGCCAAGACGCCAAGGCGCAAAGAAAGATCATGAAAACTTAGCGGCTTTGCGACTTTGCATGGGGTAAATATTGATTAACCATGATATGCCCATGACTCAGAGTTACCATGGGACAGCAGTTTTCACAGTTGTTTATTCAAATCAATTCGTGTATTCTCACCTGACCGAAATGATAGTGCACGTTATGTGCTGTCAGACAACAGATTTTAGAGAGAATGCGACAGCGCTCGATAAATGTAGTTATGGAAAGGAGAAGATGATGTGGGAAATCATTGCAGATCCGGAAAATTATGGAATTGAAATCCTGGAAGAAGGCATCGGTAACAGCCGGGTGACTTTTCCGGTGGATGATCGCAAGCGATGGGCTGAAGAAATCGGCACTTTTGCCAATAAGTTAAACGGGCTTGCCGAACGTTCTAAAAAGATCCAACAGTTATTTATCAGCGATGAGCCTATCGTGGCCACGCCGGTGTCACTGAAGACGCTGAAAGTCGTGTTTTTTAAGATTAACGACGCTCTGATCTCCGCCATGGAGTTGGCAGACAAAATTGAAACACAAATCGTGAAAAAATAAATCGCCAGGCGTCCTTTTAGTTGGCGGCCGCGGTTCTTACATCTTTTATTGGCCGAAAAATATGCTGTATACGCACGGCTTCCGGTTCCGGATCATAGTTCAACAGCGTAATATCTCCATTGATATGATAATGAAATTGAAAATAATGTGCCAGTTCATGGGCCAGGTTATGGATTTTCGAGCCATCCATTAAAAGAATGGTGTTTTTAAGGTAGCCGAAATAGTTAATCGTGTTTGTGCCGAGCTCAATTCCGATATATTCATGTATTTTTTCCACCGGAATGTGGGTGCTTATGACAACGAGGGGAAATGAGACGTCCGGCTTGATACGAATATTCATCTCTTTTGCAACCGCTATAAAAGTTCGTTGGATAATTTCCGGGTCAAACGGGGAAGCAGTTTCCAGTTCAGCGACGGTGAAGGGTTTGGACAGCAGTGGCGTGGGCGGGAGAATTTCGGCTTCATTGTGCGAAAATTGCATTGCCGCCGCGCTTTGGAAAGAGAGAAGCAGTATGAAAATCAGTCCCAGATGATATTTGCGCATGGTTCAAACACACTCCTATTTTATTTTTTATATCCAGCTTCATCTCCTCCTCCTTTACAGCCAGAAAATAAAATTTCTCTTTTTATGTTATCGGCGTATGGCCAAAAACCTTTAGTCTAAATTTTCAAAAAAATCAGAATGAAAGCAGATGACATCTCACCATGCCAAGGGAGGAGGATATGGACAAAAACGCTAAAAGCAGCTGGAGCGGTTTTAGATATGCGATGTGGCATGTACACGTGCAGGAGATGGACGGCAGGTACCTGGGCACCGGCAGCAGCGCAACCGATTTTGTGCAGGCCTTTCAAACGCTGAAAGATCCGCGATATGATCGCTGGGTGTCTCTGGAGGTTTTCGACTTTACACCCGGGGGACAACGGATTGCGGAAGCATCCATGCGGATACTAAAAGTGATTGAATCCAAGCTGATCTAGTCCGGACAAGCCGGAATTGAAGATTGAAGATTGCAGATTGAATATTTGTTGATGTCGCTTCGCTCCGTCTGTTTTAAAATAGATCGTTCCGATCCACTCATTAGATCCTGAGGTCTTCGAAGAGAGACTCTCGACGGGAAGAATGCCTTCAATATTAAATAGTTACAATATTAGGATGGTTTCCTTTTTTTAACGCGCAAGCCGCAACTCGTAACTCGTAACATCATTTTTCAATGCAAAAACAACATACAGTCTGAGGTCGACAACACTTGGTCGAAATGAAGTTATTCAGCGCCTAATGCCCGCTTCAAATTGAAGCGGTCGACCCTAAAAGGACGGATCGGAAATTCGGTTCGGCCGTCCAGAATTAATTCTGCCATAATTTGACCGACGATGGGACCCAGTTGAAAACCATGGGCCGAAAATCCGAAGGCATGGTAAAAATCGGGGGCCGAGGCACTTGGGCCGATAACCGGTATCTGGTCGGGCATTATACCCTCGATACCGGCCCAGCAGCGCACAATCGGAACGTTTTTCATGAAGGGGAACACCTGAGTTACGGTTTGGGCACTGATCTTTAATTTGGTGAAATCGATCACCGTTCGCTCCGTCGACATATCGAGCAGGCTGCGATGTCCTCCGCCGATAACGACCGTGCCGTTGGGCATTTGTTTGAATGAAAGCTTGCGGCTGGTTAGACCGACGACCGCATCGATAAAGTGCGATACGCGGGCGGTGACCATCATGGTCGGTGCTTCAGCCGACAGAGGAACATTGTCACCCGCCATGGCCGCGATCCGATCGCCCCATGCCCCCGAACAATTGACCACAATCGGGGCTTCGTATGTTGTTGCCCCACAGCGCACGTGCCAGGTCCGGTTGCCCCGCTCGATAGCGGTAACCGGTGAATGCTCTATGAGATTTGCGCCGCGCCTGACGGCAGCTGCACAAAAAGCCTGCGTGGTCCAGTAAGGTTCGGCATATCCGTCCCTGCGGGAGACCAGTGCACCGACACAATGCCGGGCAGCCGGTACCAGACGCCGCATTTCGCCCGCATCGACCAATTCTTCGTGGGTGTAACCAAGAGAATGCACCAGCTTGGCCCGCGCTTCTAGTTGGCGCATATCTGCGTCGCTCTCGGCGATCTTCACCTGGCCCGTCGGCCGAAATCCGCAATCATGGTCGACCAGCGTCTCTATACGATGCCACAGTTCCATGGCGGCCAATGAGAGCGGGATTTCCTTCGGTGCTCGAAAGAGGCGCCTGACACCACCGGCATTGACCCCAGAAGCCTGCCGACCGGCCGTTTTTTTCTCGAGCAGCAGTACGTTGCACTTGCGAAGCGCCAGATTGAAAGCCGATGCGCAGCCTTGAATGCCGGCACCGATAATAATAACGTCGTAGGCATTCATGGGCTTTGTTCTTCCGGTTCGATGTTTGCCAACGCTTCCAAGGGCAGTGGTTTCAAAGGTGGGCGGACACGAAAACAACCGATATCCGCAACATCGCATTTGCGTTCGGCAGCAATGATCTCCGCCGTGGTCAAGCCGCACATGCGTCCCTGGCACGGTCCCATGCCGCATCGAATCTTGGCTTTGACCTGGTTGGGCCCCATACCCCCGAGCGCAGCCGCATCACGAATCTGGCCAGCGGTCACCTCCTCGCAGCGGCATACGAGCGTGTCATAGTCCCGGGGCACATAGAATTCAGGATTCGGTTTGAACATCGAATCCAGAAAGGGGCGCACGGCACGTTCCCGCCGCAGTTTCTTGCTTATGGGGTTCGCGGTATGATCGCGTTCTTGTCGCGAAATCAGATTTAAGCGGTATGCCGTGTCGATTGCTGCCAGGTCTCCTGCAAATTCGGCTGATCTGGCGCCGTAGATCCCACCGGTATCACCGGCCACGGCAATCCCTTGGATACTGGTGTTGCCCCAGTGATCGAGCTTCGGCTGCCAGTACCGCTGGACACGGTCCCACTGGTGATCGCATGCCAGAAGCCGGGTTATCTGGGTGTTGGGAACGACCCCGTCGTGCAGAATGAGAAAGTCCGTTTCGATGGTATGCTGCTTGCGCCCGCGATGAAAAGACACACTTGTCACGTGATGGTTGCCCCCGGCGCGCAGCGCCGATATGCCGTGAGGGTGGAATACCCCACTTTGTCGGATGCGCCTGAGCATGGCAAGACCTTTGCGCAGGTATTCGGGTGCACGCAATGCCCCGGGCAGCCATCGGGCTGCGCGCACGGTGTCTTGAAACGTGCCGGTGTCCAAAATGGCTTCCAGCCTGACGTTGCAGTCCAACAGGTGGCCGGCGACAAGGTAAAGAAGCGGACCGCTTCCGGCCATGACGACCCGGCCGTCGGGCATCAGGGCCGATGATTTGAACAGCACATCGATCGCCCCGGCGCCCATTACCCCCGGCAGGGTCCATCCCGGTATCGGCACGGGTCTTTCCATGGCACCCGTGGCAATGAGCAGTTGCTTGGCCGAGATTGTGTGGGCTATACCGTCTTTGAGGTAGTAAATCCGCCGATCCGGTGAGATATGCCAGACAGTTGCTCCGGGCAGATAGTCGGCACCGGATTGCCGAAACCGATCGACCAGCGCCTTGCCATGCAGGTAATCCTTGCCGAGGATACTGAAGCGATCGCCGTCGGCGCGCTCGATTGCCCGGTAAATCTGGCCTCCCGGAATATGTTGCTCATCCAGAACGATCACTGCAAGGCCATAGGACCGGGCGCGAACCGCAGCAGCCAGTCCGGCAGGACCGGCGCCGATGATTATATAATCCAAAGGGGTGCTCATGATCCGATCCTCCCGGCACCGGCTTGGAGCTTGATCCGCATGCCCTCCTGAACCGGTGTCATGCAGGCTTGCTGGTTCGGGACACCATCAATTTCTACCAGGCACTCGAAGCACACTCCCATCATGCAATAGGGTGCCCGCGGGCCCGTGCTGATCGGAGACTGACGCGTATGGTCGAAACCGGCGCTGAATACGGCGGCAGCCACGCTGTCGCCTTCCGGGACGGACACACTTTTCCCTTCCACGCTGACTGTGACCGTCCTGGTACCAAGAGGAAACACTCGTTTAAACATCGAACCTCCTCGGATTAAAGTGATCAAACCCTTCGGGTTGAGTTCCGTCAACTATCCAGCGTGCAACATGTGACGCATACATGGGCGCAAGGCTGACACCACTGTGCGATGAGACAACAAAGGCGCCGGGAAAGTCATCGGATTCGCAGTATAGGGGATACTCGTCGGGAGTCAGTGGACGCAGCGCCCCCCAGGCGCGAACGATACGGACACCCGCCAAACCAGGAAACGCTTCGATGGCGCGCCTGGCGATGTTGCTGATGACATCGACGGTAACACGCGTGTCAAAACCGACCTCCTCGTTTGACTCTCCGAACATAAAGCTGCCTTCACGGGTTTGGCGAATTCCATTGATGGGAAGCGGCAGAAGGGGCTGCAGACGTTCGGTTACCAGAATTTGACCTCGCTGGGGCCGAACCGGCATCTGCATATCGAGCATCGAAGCCAGGCGGGGAATTCCCACGCCGGCTGCCAGCACCAATTTGGGGGCTTGAAAGCACCCGGCAGGTGTTTTGACGGTAAAGGCCTGATCTTCCTGACGGATGTCACATGCGGCCGCACCGGGGAAATAAGCCCCGCCACTTCGAATAAAAGCAGTGCGCAGGGCCCGGATCAGAAAGAGCGAGTTCACGTGCCCGTCATGCCGCGAGAAAGAGGCACCGACGATATTCGTACCCAACTTCAGTTCCGGTATCAGCTGCTCAACCTCATGTCGGTCGATCATTTCACAGTCGTATTCTCCGGAGCCCGATTGTTGCCGTAGTTTATCAAGTAACCGGCGGCGCTGAGCATAATCTTCATCACTCCGGCACAGGTCAAGGCCACCCGGTTTTTCGTAGGCGAGTGTCACCCCGGTTTTCTCTTCCAGCGCCGCGGCAAAGGCAGGCCATTTTTGCGTGGCTTCCAGGCACCAATCCACATAGCGCTGCAGGCCGAGACCTTTGCCCTGAAACCATACCTGACCGAAATTTCCCCGCGCGGCCCGCAAAGCCGTATCGCCTTGATCGAGCACGGACACGGAAAGCCCCATTTGGGCGATTCCATAGGCAATGGCCGAACCGATATTGCCGCCTCCGATAATTATGATATCCGAAACAACGGACTTCATACGTAAGCCTTAGAAGAGAATTTAAAATATAAGTATGAGTGAGCCCTAGACACCGATAGATGGATCCGGCAATGGTAAATAACCGAAACGGTAACTTAGCGATGGTAGCGCAAATTGTCAATAAATCAAGTTGTCGACGGAAGTTAAGTTTGAAATACATAGTTGAATCGGGTCCAAGCGTAAGATCGGATAGGTGAAGAATATATGGATTCATATCAACGTACATTTGTAACTGATCGTTGACAAGTCGTAAGGCCTCAAGTATACGATGTTCAGTCCCCGGGTGCCGGGTGATTGTGACTTCCGCAATCTCGATCCAATGATATATTGCGGGTCATCCGGTTGCATGACACAACCTAACATTTTCCCTGAACATATTACATCGCGAACCGGTTAAGTGAAGCTGATAAGCTGATTGGTGCTGCCGTCCGGCCTTATTCTGAGCAAGCGATCCATTTCGCAGTCCGGGTATCGTCAGGATGGCAGTTTTACTGCGACGATAACCTGGAGTATATAAAAAACAAACAAATTAAAATCAAATTTATAGATGGAGGTTTATTATGAGCGATTATGATTTCGGTCTGATCGGGCTGGCAGTAATGGGAGAAAATTTAGTTCTGAATATCGAGAGAAATGGATTTTCGGTGGCTGTCTATAATCGAACGACGAGCAAGGTGGATGACTTTATAAACGGCAGGGCCAATGGGAAAAATATTAAAGGGTGCTATTCGATTGAAGAACTGGTCGCCAATTTGAAGCGTCCCCGTAAAATTATGCTGCTGGTAAAAGCCGGCAAGCCGGTTGATGATTTTATTGGTTTGATCGTTCCACACCTCGAACAAGGTGATATCATTATTGACGGCGGTAATAGCCATTTTCCCGACACCATCCGAAGGACGAAGCATGTAGAAGAAAAAGGACTTCTGTATATCGGCACCGGTGTTTCCGGTGGTGAAGAAGGCGCTTTGATGGGACCATCCATCATGCCCGGCGGTTCCGAGAAAGCCTGGCCCGAGGTCAAGCCGATATTTCAAGCCATAGCTGCAAAAGTAGCCGACGGCTCGCCCTGCTGTGAATGGGTCGGATCAGACGGTGCCGGACATTTTGTCAAGATGGTGCACAATGGAATCGAATATGGCGATATGCAGATGATATCCGAATCCTATTTATTGATGCGTCTGGCTCTCGGTATGACCCCGGAGGAAATGGCCCCGATCTTCTCGGAATGGAACGACGGGGAGCTGGACAGTTACCTGATTGAGATCACGCGAGATATAATGAAGAAGCGCGATGATGAAACCGGCAAACCGATGCTGGATGTCATTTTGGACAAGGCCGGTCAAAAAGGAACCGGGCGATGGACAAGCCTTGAAGCGCTAAACCTTGGCATTGCTGCCCAAACCATCGTTGAAGCCGTATTTGCCAGAGCCATGAGTGCCATTAAGGAAGAACGGGTGCATGCATCAAAACAACTGAAAGGTCCTGATAAACAATTCGATGGCGACAAAAAGGAATTCATTGAAATGATTAGAAGAGCACTTTATGCTTCCAAGATTTGCTCTTACGCTCAGGGGTATCAATTGCTCAGGGCTGCAGCCGAAGAGTACAACTGGGATCTCAAATACGGAGAGATTGCCTTAATGTGGCGTGGCGGATGTATAATCCGCGCCCATTTCCTCGGTGACATCAAGAAAGCATTTGATCAAAAACCTGATCTGTCCAATCTCTTATTAAATGATTATTTCAAATCGATTATCGAAAGAAATCAGGATGCATGGCGTAAAGTGATCGCCAAGGCCGTAGAACTGGGAATACCTGTTCCGGCCTTTTCAAGCGCCCTGGCATATTATGATGGGTATCGAAGTGAAGTACTGCCCGCAAATTTAATTCAGGCGCAACGCGATTACTTCGGTGCACACACTTATGAGCGTGTAGATAAACCAAGAGGCGAATGGTATCACACCAACTGGACCGGAAGAGGCGGTGAAACAGCGTCATCGACCTATAATGCATAATTATTGAAAAGTAATGAAAAATCTATCGGAGGTGGGGATATGAGTGAATTAAAAATAAACAAAGACGTATGTGAACTGGATTTATTGTCTCTCGGCGCCATTATCCATCGAATCGATCCCGGCGTGATTCCATTTAGAAGAGCGCATTCAGCCAGTATTCATGTGTCCGGTGGGGAGTACAATGTGGCCGCCGGTTTGTCTTATTGTTTTGGATTGAATACCGGTATTGCCACAGCAATGGTCGATTATGGAATTGGTGAACTGGTGCAAAATCAGGTACGGTTGATGGGCGTCAAACCATATTATAAATGGTTTGAACATGACGGTGTGCGGGGACCTAATATTGCTACGGTTTACAGTGATCGGGGTTACGGGGTTCGGGCGCCGGTGGTCTTTTACAACCGCTCCAATGAAGCCGGATCCATGCTCAAACCCGGCGATTTTGACTGGAGTGATATTTTCGGTCGCGGCATCCGCTGGTTTCACTCCGGCGGCATTTTCGCGGCACTGTCTGAAACGACTTCCGAAGTGATTATCGAAGGGATGCAGGCAGCCAAAAATGCAGGTGCCGTCGTCTCTTTCGACCTGAACTACCGGGGTAAGCTGTGGGCTCCGATCGGGGGGCTGGAAAAAGCCCAGGAAGTGCTCCGGAAAATTGTCAGTCATGTGGATGTGCTTATCGGCAACGAAGAAGATCTCCAAACAGGATTGGGCATTCCCGGCCCGGAAGTTGAGTCCAAATCCAAGTTCGACACCGCATCCTTTTTCGAAATGATCGGAAAGGTGACGGAACAGTTTCCGGATATCAAGATGGTCGCCACGACATTGCGTGAAGTTGAGTCCAGCAACAGACATCAGTGGGGTGCGGTTCTGTGGTACAATGGAGATCAGTTCGTTAGCCCAAGATGTCAGCTGGATGTGATGGATCGCATCGGCGGCGGTGACGGATTCGCCACCGGCCTTATTTATGGTTTGATTTCCGGCAGGGAAACAGAAGAAGCCCTCAGGCTGGGATGGGCCCACGGCGCCCTGCTGACCACATTTCCCGGTGATGTTACCATGGCCAGGCTGCCGGAAGTTGAAGCGTTTGCCAAAGGCGGCTCCGCCAGAGTTCAGCGGTAATTTCCGGAAAGAAAATCATTGAGCTGTATTCCCGGAATATTTTCACTCTCAGCTCTTAAGATTTGATGTGGCGTCGTATATCCCCATTCCGCCAGGAGACAATGTACGCCGGATAATTTAACTTCTATAAGGGTGTCAACCTGATCATCGATATAATAAAAATTATCGGATGATATATTATTTCTAGCAAGCAGTTTGTTGATGATTTTCAGCTTGGTGTCCCTGCCGCTGGCGCAGAAACAGTTTTCTTCTTTAAGATGAATGTCGTTACCCGTTAGGATTTTAAGGGCATATTTAATCTTTTTAGTTGTAATAATGAAGAGTTTTTCTTTGGAATGATATTGTGTAAGAAATTGCTTTATCCCCTTGTATAATGGATTCAGTTCAATCCAGCTTTTTTCTTTAGTTGTGGAAAAGGACTCTCTTTCCCTGTAGAATAGATCATAGAAGGTGCCCTTAAGATTCAAATGTTTGTTGACAAATGAATCATACTCTTGCTGGTTCCGTATCCTGGCTTTGTCATCTATGGCAAGATTTATATAGACGTAATCTTCACCGGAACGGATAAAGTTTCTAAGACGTTTGCTTTCAGCGATCCGAGTTTCATCTAACTCTTCAAGACTGCAGATTGGCTGACCTGCCTGGGTATACTTGACATACGTATTGTATCCAATAACCAGGCATTCTCCAATGCTATCTGCGATCACCCCATCAAAATCAAGGGCCAGGAAGTCAGAATCGATGTTAAACATTTTGTGTCCTGGGTACTGAAGTTGTTTTTATTGTCTGTGAATGTCTGTGTGTGTCTGTGGCTAATCTATTTACCATATGCGGATTATTGTCACTGCACAGTCGAACTACAAACTTTTTTCGAGATAATTCTTCTTTATCCAAGTCCAAAGTAAAAAGGCCGATTTCACAAGAAAACGGCCCTTTTTTGATGTCCGGTACTCCCTGTTGCGCCGGTTTTCAGAAAAGGATAACCCGGTTATTCTGATTCAGGGATATCTATACCAAAGTAATTTACGGCATTATTGTAACAGATATCCTTTACCATATTGCCGATCAGCTCGATGTCATCGGGCAGCTCACCGTTTTCCACATCCGTGCCGAACAGATTGCACAAAACCCTGCGAAAATATTCATGACGCGGATAGGAAAGAAAACTTCTGGAATCGGTGAGCATGCCGACAAACCGGGCGAGCAAGCCCATGTTGGACAGGGCATTTATCTGCTTTTCCATCCCGTCTTTTTGATCATTATACCACCAGCCGGAACCGAATTGAATCTTGCCCGGCACCCTGCCGTCTTGGAAATTCCCGATCATCGCCGCAATCAACGCATTGTCCCTTGGATTTATATTATACAGGATTGTTTTGGCCAGCTTTGCCTGGGTTTCAAGCCTGTCCAGGAATTCGGCTAACGGCCGGGCAATTTCAAAGTCACCAATAGTATCATAACCGGTGTCCGGGCCAAGCTGTTGCATGGCGCGGCTGTTGGTGTTGCGAAGAGCCCCCAGGTGAAATTGCTGGGTCCAGCCTTTTTCGGCGTCCATTATCGCCAGCTCGATGAGCATGGCTGCCTTGAATCTTTCGATTTCCGACTCCCGCAAAGCTTCCCCGTTTCGTACTTTTTCAAAAATACGCCGTATCTCCGCCTCGGTGTACTTGCGTGTATACGGCCGTTCGATCCCGTGATCTGAAAGACGGCAGCCGACGCTGTGAAAAAAATCGTGGCGTTGGCGCAGCGCTTCCAGAAAGGAGGAATACGTGCCGATTGCAAGGTTCGCCGCCGCTTCCAGTTGATCGACCCAGTCATTGAATGCTGCCGGAGACTCGACGGCCATGGCCTTGTCTGGTCGGAAAGCCGGAAGAACAACCACCGGAAAGCTTTGATCGCTCTTGAGTTGCAGGTGATATTCCAGGCTGTCTACGGGATCATCGGTGGTACAAACGACTTTTACGTTCATTTTCTGCAAAATGCTTTGCGTGCTGAATGCGTCGGTCTGCAGCATTGCCGTGCAGGTGGTGTAAATCTCCTTGGCCGTGTCCGAATTCAAAAGCCGGCCCTCGATCTCGAAGTAGCGTTTGAGCTCTAAATGGGTCCAGTGATACAAGGGATTGCGCAAGGTTTTGGGGACCGCTGCCGCCCAGGCTTCGAATTTCTCATAATCATCTGCTTCGCCGGTAATAAACTTTTCGTCGATGCCGTCAGCCCGCATGGCACGCCATTTATAATGGTCGCCCTGTAGCCAGATCTGCGTCAGGTTTTCAAATTTTTTATTTTCAGCAATTTCCTGAACCGGCAGGTGGCAGTGATAATCGAAGATGGGCATGTCCTCGGCATGCCCATGGTAAAGTTTTTTAGCTGTATCGGTCTGCAGTAGAAAATCTTCGTCCAGAAATGATTTCATTTTACCTCCTATAGCTCACCGCCTGTGCTTGTATCCCGCTTCGCGGGGCTCTCTGAGGTCGTTCGAGCCTCAAAGAGCGCAAAGAGATAGTATTATTTTTTCAACTTATATAGAATTTCTCCGGCATGGTCAACGAACAAGATCCCTTCGTCTTCCTTGTTCATGTAGTCTTTGATATTGATATCGGCCGGGTTCATGTACCCTAGATTGATCTGACGACATTTTTCAGGCGGTATACCTGTGGCCAGAACGACCTCTATGCGCGGCGATTCAATACCATTTTCAAAGCTGCCGGTGCCGCGCACGTGCGTGGAGTGAGCCAGGACGCCCCGGGGAATGTCCCTGAATCGATCCATCTGTGCCAGAAAATAGTCACGAATATGGTAGCCGACTTTTTCGATATCCTTGCCCCAGGTTCTGGAAATATGTTGAATGTGCGGGCCGTAGATGATGAGTCTTCCGCCCTGGGCTACTACCTGTTCCAGCTTGTACATCACCTTACCGGCGACCCAGATTTCATCATACATTTCGGGGGCCCGGCCCAGAACAACCCGGTACGGTTTGTCCCTGTAGACAATGTGGATTTTGTCCGACAGATCGGCAGCTTGTGACCAGGCATCCGTGACGTCGCCGGCGTACAGGCCGCACAGCTTGTTGTTCCGGGTGACAACCATGGCCAGCAGGTGAATGGGTACATTTACCTTTTGCATGGCGCGTTGAATCACCGCGCGCACCGGCGTATTTTTGATTCCGATAGTTTTTTCGCAGGTGATGACCGCACCCAGCCAGTGGAAAAAATGCAGAAACTCTCCGCCCGAAATGCCGGGAAATAAATATTTCGCGCCACCGGAAAACCCCACCACTTCGTGGGGAAATACCGGTCCCAGAATCAGGATCAGATCGTAGTCGAATATCTTGCGGTTGATGTCAATGGCGATGCTTTCGTTTAACAGACCGTTCGATAAGGTTTCGACTTCTTTTTGATCCAGATGGCCTATTTGACGGAAGGTTTGCGGCAGGTCCCAGCGGTGGTTGAAAAAGTTTGAATGTGCGAATTTTACCCTTCGTTGTTGTTCTGAAATCCCGTACAGTTCCAGAATTTTCTGATCGGGCAGAGGCGGATGGGAGCCCAGGGCCACCATAAAATCCAGTGTTGCAGCCCTATTGCCGATCAAATCGCCGATGGTTCGGATCATCATCGGCAAGGGACAGGTCCGTGTGGTATCGGGGGTGAGTACCAGAACGCGCTTACCTTCGTACAGCTCCGGCGGTGTCCCATCTGCCACGATGGCTTTTACTTCTTCTACCGTCAGAATTATGTCAGGATGACCTTTAGCGACAACCATTTTAATTTCGATTCAAGCGCCTAAATGTTATATGCCAGATAACCCCCATCAACCGGAATTGAAATTCCGGTGACAAACCCCGAGGCCATATCACTTGCCAAAAACAGTGTGGCGCCGACCAGTTCTTCAGCATCTCCAAAGCGACCATACGGAGTATGGTTGATAACGGCTTTGCCCCGCTGGGTGTATTCTCCCGTTTCCTGGTCCACCAGCAGGGCACGGTTTTGTTTGCCCAGAAAAAAACCGGGGGCAATCGCATTCACTCTGATGCCGTGCGGGGCCAGTTCATTGGCTGCCCCTTGGGTCAAATTCAACACTCCGGCTTTGGCGGCATCATAGGCCCAGACTCCCGAAAGCGGGTTATAGGATGCCATCGAAGTCAAGTTTATTATCGCACCTTTGATTTTGTTCTCGATCCAGAATGCTGTCACGATTTTGGTCGGAACCATCAAGCCGGCGATTAAATTCAGGTGCAGCACTTTTTCAAATTGGTCGATTTCCGTTGCCGGGATCGGTGCTTTAGAGAAGTTGCCGCCCACCGCATTGATCAGTATATCAGGATTGCCGAACCGTGCAACCGCTGCTTTTAACGCCGCCGTAACTTCGGACTCACTGCCTGTATCCACTTGTTTTCCATCAAGACGCGCGGTCATCTCCGTCGACGTTGCCAGCTTTTCAACCGCCTGGTCGACCGAGGCCTGGGTTCGGCTCCAGATTACAACTTTGGCCCCGGCTTTCAGCAAGGCTTCGGACATCACGGTGCCGATCACCCCGGCACCGCCGGAAACGATGGCGGTCTTGCCCGCCAGACCGAATAAATCATCCAGGAAAGACATAAAAACTCCCTTGCTCAATTTTATGATTGAAATAAATCATTTCCATTTAGTATAGGAAAAAACAAATGTCAATTTTGTTTAGTTTGGGTCAATTGGTATTATTTGTTGTTTGGTTTATCAAAAGATTTGAACAGTAACCCTGTAACCAATATAACCAGTCGAACCAATTAAACCAATTAAACCAATTAAACAAATACAACCAATAACATCAAGGTCATTTCATGGAATTTCCCAATATCGCTCAGGAGAAAGAAAAAATCATCGACGTATTCTCTTATGAGGAGGAGCTTTCTGCAGGTGATGTCCAAGTCATCGCTTCCCCTTACCGAATCTGCCCCTTGGGGGCTCACATCGATCATCAGGGGGGACCGGTGCTGGGTATGACCATCAATGCCTGTACGTTGATGGCGTATATCCCGGTAGATGAAAGCACCGTCAGACTGCGCAGCAAGAACTACCCGGGCAAGGTAAAGTTCGATTTGCACGAAATTTCCGAAACGACCGGAAGCTTCTGGGGGATATATGCCCGGGCGGCGGCGCTGGCCTTAAAAGAAGAATATCCTCTTGAAAGGGGCGCTATCGGGCTGCTGGATGGCATGCTGCCCGGATGCGGATTGAGCTCATCCGCTTCAGTGCTTTTGGCGTACCTACATGCGCTGGTCGATGCGAATCATATTCAGCTGCAACCGTGGGATTATGTCCACCTTACGCGCTGGGCCGAAAACAAGTACATCGGTCTGAACAACGGCATTCTCGATCAGGCCAGCATCGTGTTCGGTCGGAACGGCTATCTATTACACATTGATACCAAAGAGGAAAAAGTCAAATTGCTGCCCAGTGCATTTGGGGAGACACACTACCGAATTCTGGTCGCCTATTCCGGTTATTCCAGGGAGCTTACGACAACAGGTTACAACTCCCGCGTACAGGAGTGCCGGGAAGCTGCCGCCCAGCTGGCGCAGTATGCGGACAGCTCCCCGGCCCGCATCCTTTCGGATGTATCCGCAGATGTGTATTTCAAATACGGACACAAACTCGCCGCGCATATCTGCCGGCGGGCACGCCACTATTTTAATGAGGTTCAACGGGTAGAAAACGGATTGATTGCCTGGGAAAAAGGACTGATGGAGGAATTCGGCCGCCTGATGTTTGAATCATGTCAGAGTTCTATCAATCAATATGAATGCGGGAGCCTGGCCATCCACGACCTGCAGCAAATCGTCAGTTCGGCCGAGGGTGTGATCGGCTCCCGATTCAGCGGCGGCGGATTCGGCGGGTGTGTAGTCGGATTTGTCAAACCGGATCATGCGGCGATCGCAGCGGTCGATATCCAGGAAACCTATCGCAAACTGCACCCTGAAGTGGCCGGGCAGGCGGCAGTGTATCTTGCAGATTCTGCTGATGGAGTGCGATTCCTATGATTGCCATTATCCTGTGTGCGGGTTTTGCCACCCGGATGTACCCACTGACGGATAATCTCCCCAAACCGCTTCTGACCATTGCCGGCCGGCCGGTCATTGATTATCTCATGGATCAGGTGGTCGATCTGCCGCAGGTACAGGCGATCCACATTGTCAGCAACGCAAAGTTTTATGATCAGTTTTTGAACTGGCAACGCTGTCTGAACTCCAGCGGAGCGGTTGATGCAACGACCGTTCGAATCCACAATGATGGTGCCACGACCAACGAAAATCGCCTGGGTGCTGCGGCAGATCTTCAGCTGGCATTGAATAAAATTTCACGCCCCAGCAGGGCGCTGGTTTCGGCCGGAGACAACATCTACCGGTTTTCCCTCAAATCCCTGTGGGAAAAGTTTCTGCAAAGCGACAACCATCACGTAGTGGCACTGCCGGAAACAGATGGAGAAAAACTGAAACGAACCGGTATCCTGGAACTGAGAGAGAACGACCGTGTTATAAGGCTGCATGAAAAACCCCAATCGCCATCCTCAACCTGGACCTGCCCACCGCTGTATTTCTTTCAGGCATCGGTGTGGTCACAACTTGACTCGTTTTTAGAAAAAGCTGAAAATCATGATGCGCCGGGTTACTTTATCGACTACCTTTGCCGGAGGGAACCAGTGCATGCCTTTCGGCTAAATGCTTCGCGCCTGGATATCGGTAGTATTGATACGTATCGATTGGCAGACCGGATCTTGCGTCAAAATCCTATATAGTGATGGTTTTTTAAGGACTTCTACTCGTAATGATGGTGATGTATTAACAGGAATTTTTTTTCACCAAAAAGACACAAAGACACGAAGGGATTGTAGACAATTATAGGTAGCTCAAATGCACCGGCGCTTAATGATTCCATCAAGTGAAAGATTGGAGAGATCAATGGATGAATTTGATAACAAAGTCAGATTGGCTGTTTACCAATATTTCGTAGATGAAATTAAAGCACCCGGCGCTCGGGAAATTGCTGAAGTCTTTAATATAGATACAGATACCATCCGCCTGGCCTATGAAAGGCTGGCAAATGAGCATGTCTTTGTTCTTAATCAGGAGACGAGAGAATTATTGATGGCAATGCCGTTCTCTGTTGTAGCCACTGATTATCAGGTAATGATTGGCGAAAATTCCTGGTGGGCCAATTGAGCGTGGGATGCGCTGGGGGTCCCGGCGATGCTGGATCAAGAAGCCACGATTCTAACTAAATGCCCTATTTCCGGGGTACAGATCCAAATTAATGTGGACGCCAACGGACCTGAACCAGAGGCATCGGGTTTAGTCCATTTTGCCGTACCTGCTTCAAAATGGTGGGAAGATATTGCCTTCACCTGAAGTACTATCCGTTACTTCCGGTCGGAAGAAGACGTAACGGAGTGGTGCAGGGATCAAAATAGACCCATCGGCGGCTTGCTGAGTCTCGAAACATCCTGGCAACTGGCAAAGGCGTGGTATCATGATCGACTTGCTAGCTATTGGCGGCGAAAAACGTTGGAGGAGGCACAGGCCTTGTTCAATGAGCTGGGGATGACATCTGATTTCTGGCAGCTGCAACCTTGATCTAATAAAGCAATTTATGGATTTTAGTTGTCTGTGTATGTCTGTGTGTGTCTGTGGCTAACCTATCTGGGCTGTCGCAATAATGCATCATGCATCAATAACTCTGTGGCGAAAGGAGTAACCTATGACCTTAAGATATCGAGCCGAGGACTTGCGGGCATTCGCCTTTGATCTGTTGTGCAAAAAGGGACTGCATTCGGATATGGCTGGGACGGTTGCGGATGTCTTGCTGGAAGGAGACTTGCTCGGTCACACTACTCACGGTTTACAGCTTCTCAAACCGTACCTCAAGGAACTGGAAGCCGGCACAATGGCGACGGAGGGAAATCCGGTCGTTGTAAAAGATCACGGAATGTCCGTGTTATGGGACGGCTGTTATCTTCCCGGACCATGGCTGGTTATCCGGGCAATCGACGTCGGTCTCGAACGGATGAATTCCTATCCAGTCTTTACCGCCAGCATCAAACAGAGTCATCACATCGCCTGCCTCGAGGCCTACCTGGAGCGAGTGATCAAACGCGGCTATCTGATCCTCCTGACGGCATCGGATCCTTGCGTGGGCGCCAAGGTGTCTCCCTTCGGAGGCCGCACACCGGTCTATACGCCCAATCCCATTGCGGCCGGGTGGCCGCTAAAGGACGGTCTGGTCATGCTGGACATTTCAATGTCCACGACGACCATAGGGCTCAGCCTGAGACTTAACCGTCAGAAAAAACGATTACCCGGCCAATGGGCTCTGGATGCGGAAGGCCGACCAACCGACGATCCATCCGTCATATTTCAGGAGCCCTCCGGGTCGATCCAGCCCCTGGGAGGAGTGGAGCTCGGGCATAAAGGTTTTGCCCTCGGGCTTCTTGTAGAGGCACTCACTTCAGGTCTGTGTGGGTTCGGAAGAAAGCACACAGCCGAACGGTGGGGAGAGACCGTTTTTCTGATGATGGTGGATCCCGACGCCCTGGGAGGACGAGAAGGATTTTTGGAGGAAGCGAGCTGGACAGCCGAAGCGTGCCTGAATGCCGAACCGGTTGATAATAATAATCCCGTTCGTCTTCCCGGACAAGCAGCCCTGGCGAAAAAACGCCGGTATTTGAAATCCGGCGTTGAGCTGGAACCGGATATTCTACCTTCTTTGGAAGAATTGTCAGGCAGCCTCGGCGTTGCCATGCCTGAAGTAATTTCGGCGGTATAGCATCTCAGGCTCACCAAAAGCGCAGTGGTATGCAGGCAAGGTGTGCTCTATCTTTAAAAACCATCCGTACTTATTCAGTGATAGACTTTAGCGCCTGATTTTAGAATAAAGTTCTATACAGGCAAACACAGAAGGAGGATATTAAAATGAAATATCGTTATCTAGGATCATCCGGTCTTCTGGTTTCACGCATTACCCTCGGGACGATGACCTTCGGGGCAGCGGATTGGGGCTGTGATGAATCAGAGGCCCACGTCATTATCAAAGAGTATCTGGATGCCGGTGGCAACCACCTTGACAGTGCCGATGTATACGCCGGCGGACGCTCAGAGGAAATTGTCGGCAGTTTTTTAGCACAGATCAATCGCGATGAGGTCGTTGTCGCTTCCAAGTGTTATTTCCCCGTGGGTCAAAAGCCCAACAGCTATGGTCTCTCCAGAAAACACATTATGGCCTCGTGTGAAGCAAGCTTAAAGCGGCTAAAGACTAATTATATCGATCTGTATTATATTCATGCTCCCGATCCGATCGCGCCGTTGGAGGAATCCATGCGTGCCATGGACGATCTGGTCCGGCAAGGCAAGGTGCGTTATGTGGGATGCAGCAACCTGTTCGGCTGGCAAATCGCCAAGGCCTCAGGCATCTCAGCCAAGATGGGTCTCGAAAATTTGATTGCCGGCCAGTATATATACAGCTTGGCGCATCGCGAGTTGGAACGGGAAGTCATCCCGGCTGCGGTGGATCAAGGATTGGGATTGATGTGTTACAGTCCACTGGGAGGAGGCCTGTTCACCGGAAAGTATAAAGGCCAGACCGAGCCCGCAAAAGGGACGCGTATTTCATTTAGAACCCAGGTGGATGGTCCCCGGTTCTGGCACCCGAAGGGCTTTAAAACGGCGGAGCTACTTGACAAGGTTTCTTCAGTAACCGGCATCCCTATGTATAAACTGGCCATCGCCTGGCCTTTGAAGCGCAAATTTGTCGCCTCAGTCATCATCGGTGTTAGAAGCCATGAACAAGTCAAAGCAAATATGGAGATGGGCGATTGGGATATGCCGGACGATACCTGGAAGGCGCTGGAGGAGCAAACACGCCTTGAAGAAGAATATCTGACCTTGTTCAACAAGCAGAGTTACACCATGTTTTTTTCTGCCGGAGAGTTTCACGAAGAATCGGCGGAGCTTCTTTAGAAGTCCTTAATGCTTGCGCCAGATCTCCAATTTCCTGGAATCAGCTTCAGTTTGATAACTATTGTTATTGAGAGGGCACGACGTTTTGTTGTGCCCTTTTTCCATCTTCCTTTATATTCCTAAGTCGTATAGAACTAATTACTCTTGACAAGAATATGTCACCTCGATATTGGGATACTGTATGCATTGGGGTACAGTATCCCAGATTGATTCATTTCATTCAAATCCATTCTGAATTTATGGAGCACTTATGGGCCATTCCTCCGATGCTTTCATCATCGAAAATCCCATATCCATTCGGCAGCGTGTGTGTGATTACCTGCGCAACGAGGTTCTTTCCAATAGAATCCCGGCCGGCTCGCGGCTAGTCGAAGCCCAGCTGGCCAAACAAATTAACGTGTCGCGTACCCCTATTCGGGAAGCACTCCATATATTGGAAATGGAAGGCCTGATCGAATCTTTTCCAAGGGTAGGCTATCGGGTTAAGGAACTCCGGTGGGAAGATGTTGAAGAGATTTGTGAAATTCGGGCGGTTAATGAAATTTTAGCCGCGAAATGGGCGATGAAACGCATTATTGCAGAAGAACTGGCAGCTATGAAGGAAAATATAAATCTAGCCGAATCTGAAATACAAGGGGGTCAAGCGGAACTATTTGCCGAAAGAGACGCCGAATTTCATGAAATGCTGGCCAAGGCCAGTGGCAGTCAAAGGTTACTGGAGTTGTGTCAAATGTTGCGGCGCCATATGCTGCGATATCGGATCGAAAGTCTGTATGTTCCAGAATCGGGTTTGAGAGCGGTCGCCGGCCACCGGCGAATTTTAACATGTATTGAAAAAAAAGATGATATCGGAATAGAGGCGGCGATCCGTGATCATTTGGAACAGTCCAAACGTGATATTCGCCGTTATGCATTTGAATTCCAAACCCTTACGGAAGTTTATAGAAAGGGCGAGTGATGGATGAGATTAAGTTTTATGGCCTTGGCGGACAGGGGGTGGTGATGGCGTCCCAGATGTTGGGTTTTGCATTTTTCAAAGGCGGGTTTTATCCCCAATGTTTTTCGGTCTTTGGGGGGGAACGCCGGGGAGCGCCGGTTGTAAGTTTTTTACGGGTCGACCAGGAGAAAATACTTCTCAAATGTGGTATTAAGCACCCAAATGAAATGGTTTATTTAGACGAAAGCCTGATCGAGCCCCTAGAGGTAAAGTCTCTGATGAAATCCGACGGTAAAATTCTGATTAACTCCCGTCAACCCACCGGCGCATTTAAGCCGCTGCATTCTTTTAGGTTAGGTTTGGTAGATGCGCGTGCTATTTCAGAGCAGCAGGGGCTTGGCCATACATTCAATACCGCGATACTGGGTGCCTATTGCCGTTTGGCCGGAAAACCTTCTTTAGAGGTATTGCTGGCATCCATAGAAGAGATGGTTCCGGCTAAAAAAAAGAAGAATCTGGCGGCTGCCCGCCAGGCTTATGAACAACTTGAAACCAATTGAAAAAAGGTATTGATGTGAAACAGCCCAAGTGTCTCCAACCAGAATTTATTGTACCAGTATCGCGAACAAGTACCGAAACTTTTAAAACCGGCAAATGGGACAGCCAACGGCCGTTCTTTCAGGAAAAATTATCCCCCTGCCGGATCGCCTGCCCGGTGGGAAATCATATCGCTCTGGCCTTATTTTATGCATCCCAGAGTCGATTCGACCAAGCCCTCAGTGTGTTTCTGCAGGAAAACCCTTTACCGGGCGTTTGCGGCCGAATTTGCTATCAACCCTGCCAAGGAGATTGCAACCGGGGTGAATTCGATAGTGCCGTCAATATACGTTCTTTGGAAAGAAGTGCTTCTGATCTGGGTGACAGCCATCCCACCGCTTTAACCGACATCGGTAAATACCAGGCTGTTGCCGTAGTGGGCTCTGGTCCAGCAGGGTTGGCGGCTGCCTATCACCTGTCTCGAATGGGGCATCCCGTAAGCCTGTTTGAAGCTGAAAAACAAATAGGCGGGATGCTAAGATTGGCCATTCCCCAACACCGGCTTCCCGTAGCTGTCCTGGAACGTGATTTGGCCCGTATTATGCGACTTGGGATCGACATACAGTGCAGCGTTCACATCGACGCCAAGAAACTCAGGGAGCTATTAAAGGAATTTCAAGCAGTCTTTTACGCTACGGGCGCTCATCAAAGCCGTATCCTTGAGATCCCGGCAGCGGGTGGTGAGCAGGTGATTCCGGGACTACATTTTTTAAAAGCTGTGCGCGACGGTCAACTTGAAACGTTACAAGGACGCACGGTCGTTATTGGTGGTGGCAATGTCGCCGTCGATGTGGCCATGACGGCACGGCGGCTGGGGGCCGAACATGTCGATATCGTTAGCCTCGAGCAGCGCGATGAATTACCCGCCCATGAACGCGATTTGTGCGATGCCCAAGAAGAGGATATCTCTTTTCATCACGGCTGGGGCCCCGTAGAGATCTGCGTCAAAGGGAATCAAGTCGTTAACGTTAAATTAATGCGCTGCCTATCCGTGTTGGATAAGAATGGAAAGTTTGCTCCCCGTTTCAATGAAAAAGATACGAAAACGCTCCATGCAGATTGGGTAATCCCGGCAATCGGACAGCACCCTGATCTCGGTGACCTGGATACCGAGTTGTTTAATATGAATTTGGAGAGCTTGCTGCAAACAGATTCGAATACCCTGGCAACGCCGCTCAAAGGACTTTTTGTTGGTGGGGACGTCATCGGTACTCCTGATTCGGTGGCCACCGCCATAGGTGCCGGTAAACGCGCCGCCCTGAGTATTCATCTCTATCTGAATCCTGCAGCTTACGATCAAGAAGTTTCAAAAACAGAGTTTACTGACGGTCCGGGATTTTCTATCGAAGAGTTTTTTAATCCCAGTCGGAGTTGGTCTCCCAAAACTGTGGTGACCTTTGACGATATCGATCCCCTTTACTTGCATCACCGGGAAACCTTATCGTCGCCACGTTTGGATCCTCAGCAGCGCGTTAAAGGATTTGAGGAAATTAATCAAGGCTTTAATGCCGAAATGGCAAACACGGAAGCAAACCGATGCTTTTTTTGCGGAACGTGTGTTGGATGCGAGAAATGCCTTCTGTTTTGTCCGGATTTATCGATTCATCCAATCAAAGGTGAAAAGTTTATGTATCAACCCCATGATCAATATTGCAAAGGCTGTGGCACCTGTGCTGCGGTTTGCAATCGGGGAGTTATGAAATTTGGAGAAAAATAGTGAAACACTTTATTACCGGAAATCATTCTGTTGCTGAGGCTGCAAAGCGTTGTCGACCGGGGATTGTGGCCGCCTATCCCATAACACCTCAAACACCAATATATGAGAAGCTTTCAGAAATGGAAGCCTCCGGAGAACTCGGTGGTATCATGATGCGGATGGAGTCCGAACACTCATCGATGGCGGCCTGTATCTCAGCCTCGCTGACCGGGGCCCGAACGTTTACCGCGACGTCCTCCCAGGGGCTGGCCCTGATGCATGAAATGCTTCATTTTGCCTCCGGCGCCCGCACGGCGATTGTGATGGCATGCGTCAACCGAACCCTGGCTTTGCCTTGGGCTTTCTGGAGCGATCAAACCGATACCTTGTCGCAAAGAGATACCGGCTGGATGCAGATATATGTCGAACACAACCAGGAAGCGCTGGATTCAGTTATTCAGGCCTTTCGCATAGCCGAAGAAGTTCTGCTGCCGTGCATGGTAGTGCTGGAAGCCAATTTTATTTCCCACTTTATGGAACCGGTTGATGTGCCCAGTCAGGAAGAAGTGGACCGTTTTCTGCCCGAAGTAAATCTGCCGCGGCGTTTTGATATCGACAATCCCAGCTATGTTGCAGCAGTGGTTAACCAGAGCCAGTACCGGGATTTTAAGCAACTCAGTCAGGAAGCTATGTATGTCGCTCTGGAAACGGCCGAAAAGATTGATCATGAATTTGAATCGTTTTTTGGTCGCAGCTACGGATTGATTGAGGGTCAGGATTTATCGGATGCAGAACTGGTGCTGGTTACTTCCGCCACGATCACTTCCACAGCCCGCGTGGCTTTAAGACAACTTCGGGAAAAAGGCTATAAGATCGGATTGGTTAAAATCAGACTCTTCCGACCGTTTCCAACGGAGCACATCCGGAAGCTGTTGGACCCGGTGCCCAAGATTGCGGTTATTGATCGCAATATATCTTTAGGACGTGAAGGCATCTTTTGTGAAGAGATAAAAGCCGCTCTCTGCAACAGTCCAGTAAAAAAACAAATCCAAGGTTATTTAGCCGGCATTGGCGGCACCGATGTCGATGTCGATTTAATTCAGCGAGTCGTTTCAGATGCGATGTCGCGGGATTTGTTCCTTGACCGCCCCATCTGGATGAAGGAGGAATGATGCAACCGTTAGCTGATTCATGCGAGACATGCACACCCGATATGGATGTCATGCGCTCCGGCCATGCGGCCTGTCCGGGATGCGGCCAGGCTATCAGTATGCGACTGGTTTTGCGGGCCATCGGTGCCAAAGCGATTGTCGTCACGATACCCTCGTGTGTGTCCGTCATTGCCGGGCCGTTTCCCCATTCCGTGGCAAATTTACCCTATTACCATGCGGCCTTTGAAGTGGCGGCTCCCAGCGCGGCCGGCATCTCCAATGCGCTCAAGATCCAGGGGAAACAGGACATTTCGGTGCTGGCGTTTGCCGGAGATGGCGGTACGTTTGACATCGGCCTGCAGTCTCTTTCGGGTGCCGCCGATCGAAACGAGGATTTTATTTATGTGTGTTACGACAATGAAGGTTACATGAATACCGGCATTCAGGTCTCTTCAGCAACGCCTACCCACGCCTGGACCGGTACCACGCCGACCGGAAACACCCGTCGCAAAAAGCAAATTATGGAAATCATGGCGGCGCATCGCATACCCTATGCAGCCACAGCCTCTATCGGATTCCCCGAAGACCTGATGCAAAAAATACAAAAGGCCCGCGATATTCGCGGCACCCGCTTCATTCATTTGTTATCTCCTTGCAACACCGGGTGGAAGATTCCCGAAAACATGGCACCTAAAGTCAGCACCCTGGCCGTGGAGACCAACATCTTTCCACTCTATGAGATTACCGACGGCCTTCACTACCGGATTAACTATATGTCCAAAGGATTGCCGGTTGAGGAATACCTGTCCGTTCAGGGCCGCTACGCGAATTTAACGCCGGAGCAGATTAAATCCATTCAGGCCGAAACCGATCGGGCCTGGCAGGATTTGAAACAAAAGTCCGGCGGGCAATCCCTGCCAGCATCGTAATCTGCCAATTAACTTTTAATAAAGGAAATTATCATTCCAAAAGGAGGTGATAGACGTCGGACGCGAAACAATTGACCACCATTAATATTTGGATGATCGTCGATTTCTATCCATGAAAGGAGAAAATCATGTCTAAAAAACGTCTTCTATATGTTATTGCCGCACTTGTCGGTCTCTTCACTCTAAATGTATCATTATACCCACCCCCCAGCGTTGAGGCGGCAAAGATCACTATTAAAGCCATAAGCGCCTGGGGCAAAAATCATAGTGGTGTTGTCAAAGATTATCTTCCCTACATCAAGCGGGCCAATGAAATGCTTCAAAAAAAATATCCCGGCGAGGCTGAGATCAAATATATCGGAGGAGCTGAAGTAATTCCAATCCCGGATCAGCCCGAAGCCCTCAGAAAGGGTCAGGTTGATATGTACTATGGTACGGCGGCGTATTATGCCGGAATTGCACCGGCCGCTAATACTACCAAGCTGTCCCAACTGACCTCGCAGGAAGAAAAAGATGTCGGCGCTGATGCCCTTTATAATGAAATTCATCGCAAGTTATTAAATGCGACCTATCTGGGCGCCCTCGGCAGCCAGAATCCCTTTCAACTTTACACTATTAAGAAGATTACAGCACCGGATCAGATTAAAGGTATGCGGATTCGCACATCGGCCATGTATATCGATTTTTTAAAAGCACTGGGTGCCAATCCCGTTGCCATCAAACCGGGTGACGTCTATCAGGCTCTGGAAAGGGGTGTAGTGGATGGTGTCATGTGGCCATTGGATAGTATCAGACCCTGGGGCTGGCATGAGGTTGTGAAATTCGTTACGGGCCCTCCCTTTTATAAAGTATCTCATCCGCTTATAATAAATGCCGACAAATGGGACGGACTGCCGAAGCATATTCAGGAAGTACTAATGGAAGCCCTGCGGCTGGAGGTAATCGCCATCGACGCCAGAACCGTTGAGGATATCAACAATGAGTATAAAGAGATGAAAAATGCCGGCATGCAAGTTGTCGAGTTCTCATCGGCAGACACCAAAAAATATCTTGATATGGCTTATGAGGAAGGCTGGAAAGGCCAGCTCAAAATGGAGTCGGAATATACTTCAAAATTACGCGATCTGATTAGTAAATAGAGAACCTGACGGTTAAATTCCCCGTAGTGGATACGGGGAATTTAACTCTGCGGCATGAGGCACTCTGATTAGCCAATGATCCGGTGGGAACTCGTTATGGGTATTTAGGGTAGAGCTAGGTGTCTTTATATGCCAAGATCTTAAAATTTAGGTCAAGCCCGCCCTGTCGCGAAGAGTTGGTCATTCGCAGGGACTTTACTTTGTTACCGGGACCAAAATCCTGAAACGGTTGGCATATCATATCGGTCTGGGCCAGGGTTTTGGTATCAAACATGGTTCCAAGTACGAAAAGATATCCCGCCAGGGCGGGACTGGTCTCTGGCCTCCGGCTCGTAGAGCCTACGCCTCGGAGAGATACTGGATTGAAGAGGGATTTTTTTGTTTTATCCAGAATCTAGCATCAAGCATCCAGCATCGACTCGCCTCAAGCAATTGGACATTTACGCCGCCAACCTGTCGAGAGCCTCAAGGCCGAATGGCTCGTCGGTATGAGACGGAGCTTCGCTAGAATATTCAGGAGAAATACATGGCCATAAAAAGTGGTAAAATACGCAAGAATGGTTTTGATTTGATTATTGAGATTCTGGCATTTTTGGCGGGTATTATCGTTTTGGCGATAACCTTTGCTGTTACTGCTTCAGCTTTGGTGCGGTATCTAGGTTTTCGGGCGCCCATCTGGACGCTCCAGTATACCGAGTATGGTCTGCTGTGGTTCACATTCCTGGGTGCCGCATGGCTCCTGAGAGAAGAAGGTCACATCAGGATCGATACCGTTATTTCACGATTTTATCCACCGAGACGCCGGAAAGTGGAAATCATTGATGATATTTTAGGGTTTGTTGTTTCCATCGTCATTTTTTGGTTCGGCACGCTTCACACCATTGATCTTTATCAACGGGAAATTATGGAAGTAAAAGGCGTAATCGTCCCTAAGTTTCCGTTTTTTCTCATTATCCCTTTAGGGGGTCTGACCCTTTCTATTCAGTTCGTTCGGAATTTCTTAAAAAAAATTAGATCCAAACCCGGACATGTTGAAAATTGATTGAAAGTCGCTGTTTGCAGTAAGTAAAGAATCCGAGCTTAGACGACCCGGCTTGAGATATAGTCAATAGTTGTGTATGAAGAAATTAGGCGGCAATCCGTTTTTCTTCGACACCATTGACAAATTTAACTCCTCTAATTACTTCTGCCAGGCGTTGCGGATGGTGAAGTCG
>Ga0126331_1000049_pt1 | contig 49970 bp, 47 predicted proteins | sample InaspJWI98metaG_FD_96379 | JGI IMG/M metagenome (GOLD analysis project Ga0126331, IMG submission 96379) | Marine gutless worms symbiont microbial communities from Oahu, Hawaii - Inanidrilus sp. 2 OAHU.JWI-98 metaG | ecosystem: Host-associated > Annelida > Digestive system > Unclassified | place... | reverse complement strand
GTTGAACTGGATATATCAAATATAGCTATTGTGGCATAATTGTTGCTCCTTATTCGGACGAGTCGAATTGCAATGTAAGCGCTGGAAATTCGATCCTTATTGCGGTATAAGGGTCGAGCAAGGTTAATATTGGATTGACTCACAATCTCAAGGTTCTGTTATTAAAAGAAAATCGAACAGCTCATGCAGACACAACATCTCAATCGATTCCCCTATCCGCCGCGAGCTCAGGGACTTTACGATCCACGCTTTGAGCACGATGCCTGCGGTGTGGGCCTGGTTTGCCATCTTAAAGGTCGCAAATCCCATACCATTATCCAGGATGGTTTAGAGATTCTCGTAAATCTCACCCACCGTGGTGCCTGCGGATGTGACGAGACCACCGGCGACGGGGCTGGCATCCTGATGCAGATGCCCCACGGCTTTCTGAAAAAAGTCAGTGCCGATGCTTCGATCAAACTCCCTGATGAAAAGGAATACGGTTGCGGCCTGGTCTTTTTGCCGCCCGATGCAACACAACGAAAGGTTTGCATGGATCGTTTTGAGGAAATCATCCAAGAGGAGGGGCAGGAATTTATCGGCTGGCGCCGGGTTCCGGTAAACAGCGAGTCCCTGGGTGAACTCGCCCGGCAGCTTGAACCGGCGATCTATCAGATTTTTATTGGCCGTGGTGCCGGGGTTGACGATGAAGCGCTTTTTGAACGCAAGCTGTATGTTATCCGCAAAGTGATCGAAAGATTTGTTCGAGAGTCAAATCAGCCGCATGCACAATTTTTTCATATACCCAGTCTTTCCAGCCGCACCCTGGTTTACAAAGGCATGTTGCTGGCCGATCAAATCGAGAATTTCTATCCCGACCTGGTCGACCCGGATCTGGACAGTGCCCTGGCGCTGGTCCACCAGCGCTACAGCACCAACACATTTCCAACCTGGGATCTGGCCCATCCTTTTCGGTTTTTATGTCACAACGGTGAGATCAACACCCTGCGCGGCAATATCAACTGGATGAATGCCCGCCAGCACCTGTTTCAATCGGAATTATTCGGCGCAGACATGGCCAAGCTGTTTCCCATAACCACCCCCGGTGCCAGCGACTCGGCGATTTTGGACAATGCTATTGAGCTGCTTTATCACACCGGCCGTTCTTTGCCCCATGCGATTGCAATGCTTATCCCGGAAGCCTGGCAGAACCACGCGGCCATGCGGGATCAAAAAAAGGCCTTTTACGAATACCATGCGAGCCTGATGGAACCGTGGGATGGACCGGCATCCATCGCTTTCAGCGATGGGAATTGCATCGGAGCCGTGCTGGATCGTAACGGACTCCGGCCCTCGCGCTACATGGTCACCCATGACGATTATGTGGTTATGGCTTCAGAAGCCGGGGTTCTGGATGTCCAGCCGGCGAATGTGCGCACAAAAGGCCGATTGCAACCCGGCCGCATGTTTTTGATCGACATTGAAAAAGGGCGTATTGTCGATGATGAAGAAATAAAAAGCGAGTTATATCGACGCAAGCCGTATCGCCAGTGGTTGAACCAGAACCTGGTAACCTTCGACCAACTTCCGCCGGCCGATTCCACCGCCGCTGAAGATGGTCCGCCGCTAATTACCCAACAGCAGGTTTTCGGATACAGTACAGAGGATCTGAGAATCATTTTGTCGCCCATGGCCACTGACGCTAAGGAACCGGTCGGTTCCATGGGAGACGATATTCCACCGGCTGTTCTGTCCAGCCGGCCCCGGCTGCTTTTCGATTATTTCAAACAACTGTTCGCTCAGGTCACCAATCCGCCGCTGGATGCCATCCGGGAAGAGCTTGTCACATCTCTGGTGACCACTATCGGCGCCGCACAGGATTTATTCCAGGAATCACCGCAGCATTGTCGTCAGCTCAAGTTGGATCATCCGATTTTGAACAATGCGCGCCTTGAACAGATTTGTAACATTAAGAAGAAAGAGCTGCATGCGGTGACCCTGCCCATTCTTTATCCCGTTCATGAGAAGGGCAGCGGCCTGGAAAACGCCATCCAAACGCTTTGCCGCAGGGCCGAGCGGGCCGTGCAGGAAGGCGCGGCAATTTTGATTCTTTCCGATCGTGGCGGAACCAAAGCCTTGGCGCCGATTCCCTCGCTGCTGGCCACCTCAGCAGTGCATCATCACCTGATCCGCCGAGGGCTCCGGACCCGGTGCGGCATTGTGGTTGAGACCGGAGAAGCCCGGGAGGTTCACCACTTTTGTTGTCTGATTGGTTATGGCGCCGGTGCCGTTAATCCGTATCTGGTGTATGCGACTTTGACGGCTATGGTAAAAAGCGGGGAGCTGAAAGGGATGGAGCCGGAAACGGTGCAGCACAATTACATTAAAGCTGTCAATAAAGGAATCCTGAAAGTCATGTCCAAGATGGGCATTTCGACGCTTCAAAGCTACCGGGGCGCCCAGATCTTTGAATGTGTCGGCCTCAGTGAGTCGGTCATCGATCCGTATTTTAACGGTACACCATCGCGCATTAGCGGGGCGGACATCCATCTGATTGCCGAAGAAGTGCTACGGCGACACCGACATGCCTACCCGGAGGTAAATATCCCTTCCAGCACTCACCTGGATTTTGGCGGGAAGTATAAATGGCGCCGGGACGGTGAGGCTCATCAGTATAATCCCATAACGATTGCCAAGCTTCAACAGGCGGTTCGGCAGGGAGATCGCAGGGCCTGGAACGAGTTTTCCGATCTGGCCAACCGTCAAAACCACGAAGAAGGCTTGATTCGCGGCCTGTTCACCTTTAATACTTCGGATGCACCCGTGCCAGTGGATGAAGTGGAACCGGCCTCAAAAATTGTGAGGCGATTTAAAACCGGCGCCATGTCCTACGGATCCATCAGCAAGGAAACCCATGAAACGCTGGCCATCGCCATGAATCGCATCGGTGCCAAAAGCAACAGTGGTGAGGGCGGTGAGGATCCGGACCGCTATATGCCCGATGGTAACGGCGACTGGCGCAACAGCGCCATCAAGCAGGTGGCTTCCGGCCGGTTCGGCGTTACGGGTGCCTATCTGGCCAATGCGACCGACCTGCAAATCAAAATGGCCCAGGGCGCCAAACCGGGCGAGGGGGGACAGCTCCCAGCTTTCAAAGTTTATCCCTGGATAGCCAAAACTCGCCATTCAACCCCCTATGTCGGGTTGATCTCACCGCCCCCGCACCATGATATTTACTCCATCGAAGATCTGGCCCAGTTGATCCACGACCTGAAAAATGCCAATCCGCAGGCCCGTGTCAACGTCAAGCTGGTATCCGAAGTGGGTGTCGGAACGGTGGCAGCCGGGGTTGCCAAGGGCAAAGCCGATTTGATTCTCATCAGCGGGGAATCGGGCGGGACCGGCGCTTCGCCCCAGACTTCCATCCGCCATGCCGGGCTGCCATGGGAACTGGGCCTGGCTGAAACCCAGCAAACGCTGGTTTTAAACGGATTGCGCAGCCGCGTTGTATTGGAATGCGACGGTCAATTGAAAACAGCCCGGGACGTGGCCATTGCTTGCCTTCTGGGGGCTGAAGAGTTCGGATTCGGCTCGATTTCGTTGGTGGCCCTGGGTTGTGTGATGATGCGGGTGTGTCATCTGAACACCTGTCCGGTGGGTATCGCCACCCAGGACCCGGAATTGCGTAAAAAGTTTGCCGGAAAGCCTGAACACCTGATCCAGCTGATGGAATTCATTGCTGAGGATCTTAGAGAAATGATGGCCCGGCTTGGTTTTCGAACCATAGGCGAGATGGTCGGCCGGGTCGACCGACTCGATGTCAGCCAAGCCGTTAGACACTGGAAGGCCCAGGGACTGGATTTTTCCAATATTCTTTATAAACCCGAGCAACCAGATTCGATCGGGGCTACCTGCTTTGTACAGCAACAGGAACATGACCTGGACAATGCCCTGGATCATCAGCTGATTGCCAAATGCAGCCCGGCGCTTGAAACCGGCGAAGCGGTCGCCTTTAACTTGCCGATTCGCAATGTACAGCGCACTGTCGGAACTATGCTCAGTTATGAAATTTCCAAACGATATGGACTGGACGGATTGGCTGAGGATACGATTGTCATCCAGGCCGCCGGCAGTGCCGGGCAGAGCTTCTGCGCTTTCGGTGCCCCGGGGCTCACCATTCATATCCAGGGGGAAGCCAATGATTATTTCGGCAAGGGTCTGTCCGGTGCAAAATTGACTATCCGGCCGCCGGAAGGCAGCACTTTTGAGGCCGAGAACAACATCATCATCGGCAATGTTGCCTTTTACGGCGCCACCAGCGGGCAGGCCTACATTCGGGGTGTGGCCGGAGAAAGGTTCTGCGTGCGCAACAGCGGGGTCAAGGCGGTTGTTGAAGGTGTCGGCGACCACGGGTGCGAATACATGACCGGCGGCAAAGCCGTGATATTGGGATCTACCGGTCGCAACTTTGCGGCCGGCATGAGCGGCGGCATCGCCTATGTCCTGGATGAGGGGGGTGATTTCAGCCGTTTACGCTGCAATACCGAAATGGTTGCACTCGAAGATTTATCCGCGCCGGAAGACATCGAAGAACTGCGCATGATGGTCGAAAATCACTATCGCTATACCGATAGCAGTGTAGCCAGGCGGATGCTTGACGACTGGGATAAAATGATCACGAAATTTGTAAAGGTAATGCCGGTGGATTACAAGCGGGCATTGCAGCAAATGGCACAAGAGGATTGAAAGTGGGAAAACCAACAGGATTCAAAGACTTTAAGCGGGAGCTTCCCCAAAAACGCCCGGTGCAGGACCGGGTCCAAGATTTTAAAGAGGTCTATCAACCGTTTCCAAAAGCGAAGCTCAAAGAGCAGGCCGCCCGATGCATGGATTGCGGTGTGCCGACCTGCCATGCCGGTTGTCCGATAGCAAATCTGATTCCGGACTGGAATGAATTTGTCTACCAGGATCGATGGGAGGATGCCCTGGGGCAATTGTTGTTGACCAACAACTTTCCGGAATTTACCGGTCGGCTTTGCCCGGCCCCGTGCGAGGAAGCCTGCGTACTGGCGATCAATGAGCCGGCCGTAACAATAGAGCAGATCGAAAAAGAAATCATCGAGCATGCCTTTGAGCAGGGATGGATCAAGCCCCAGCTGCCTGACAGGCTAACCGGGAAATCGGTTGCCGTCATCGGATCAGGGCCGGCCGGACTGGCCTGCGCCCAGCAGCTGAATCGCGCCGGGCATACGATGACCGTATATGAGCGCGCCGATCGCATCGGCGGTCTTCTTCGTTACGGGATACCGGATTTCAAGCTGGAAAAGTGGGTGCTTGACCGGCGTCTCGACCTGATGGCTCAAGAAGGTGTCCAGTTCAAACCCGGCGTAAATGCCGGGGTGGACATTACGGCAGACGACCTTAAAAAGTTTGATGCCGTGGTAATGTGCACCGGTGCAACGATTCCGCGGGATTTGCCGATACCCGGACGGCAGCTCGACGGAATCCATTTTGCCATAGATTTTTTGACCCGTCAGAACCGAAAAACGGCCGGCGATGACCTGAGTGCACTGCACCTTGAACCCATCACCGCCAGAGACAAGCATGTGGTGGTTATCGGCGGTGGTGATACTGGCAGCGACTGCATCGGTACCTGCAATCGGCAGCGTGCAAAATCGGTCACCAATTTTGAGCTTTTTCCCAAGCCGCCCCAGAACCGTCCGGGTCACCAACCCTGGCCCTTCTGGCCCATGAGAATGCGCACCAGCACTTCTCATGAGGAGGGCTGCCAGCGCCAGTGGGGTATCCTGACCAAAGCGTTCAGCGGGTCACAGGATCGGATAGAGGAATTGATAACAGTCGATGTTGAATTCGTCATCGACGGTCGGGGAAACACGCAAATGCGGGAGATCAAAGACTCCCAGCGTCGTTGGCCGGCCGATCTGGTGCTGCTCGCACTGGGATTTGCGGGTCCTGAGCCGGATACGATTGTGGCCCGATTGGGATTGGAGCTTGACGGGCATGGAAATATTCGCACGGACGAAAATTACATGTCCGGCACACCGGGAATTTTTGCTGCCGGGGATGCCCACCGTGGGCAATCGCTGATCGTCTGGGCTATCTCCGAGGGCCGTGAAGCGGCCCGGTGTGTGGATACTTACCTGATGGGGCATTCGGAACTGCCCACCAAGGGTAGGGGCGACCTGCCCATGATTCGTTGAACTCGGGCCAACCTACCTGATGTCGATTTTCGTGCCACCACAAGGTTCAATCTGTCCATTTACGAAATAGTATCGACCGTTTGTTTAATCCACTTACTCGCATGGAGAAGAAAATGCTGCTTGAAAATTTGTCTTTCAAGGAAGTGGAAGGTTATCTGCAACAAAAAGATATTATCCTGGTTCCGGTCGGCTCGGTCGAACAGCATAGTCCGTACGGCCTGATCGGTACCGATTTTATTGTGGCCGAGGCATTGGCCCGCGCAGTCGGTGAATCTTTGCAGATCATGGTGGCGCCGACAATCTGCTATGGTGTTTCTCCGCACCACATGGCATTCAAAGGTACCGTAGCCCTGAATCCTTCCACGATGGTGGCTGTGATAGCCGATATCGTTCGATCATTGACCACGCACGGTTTTAAACGCATTATTTTTGTCAACGGACACGGAGGAAACATCAACTCGTTGAAAGACGCCTTTCAGCAGCTCAAAGCCGACAATGTCCCCTGTTGCTTTGATGTGATTTCATGGTATGCGTCCGACCGGGTCCGCAAACTTTGCAATGACCTTTTCGACAACAACGAAGGACACCATGCCACCCCCGGTGAGGTTTCAATTACAAGATGCCTGCGCCCTTCCGAATTCAAACACAAAGCTGTGAGTGAACAGAAAGTCGACAATCCAAAATACTACTGGCCCCTGTCGGCAGAGGAGATGAAATCTGTTTTTCCGGACGGTCGCATGGAATCAGCCCCATGGCTGGCTACAGCCGATTACGGCAAGCAGATTTTTGATGTAGCTGCTGAAGAATTGAAGAAGAAGATAAAAGAAACTATGGCCTTAAAAATACTTTAGTTTCCTGTTTTATAATCCGAAAATTTAAACAGTGATACGAAAGGGTGGTGAAAATAATCTTCTGAATAAGTTCAATCGGGTAAATGAAGGGGTGCGGAGATGATCGGTGTCAAAGAGGCGGTCAAAGTCGCTTTTAAATTATTTCAAGAGCTGTATCCATCCGAATTAACGATCATGAAAAGCGCTAGGAAAGAGAAGAAAATTCAGGCTGAAATCCGGCGTCGTGCCTTCAAGCGCGCCGACCAACAAAATTGGGAACAAAACCACAGGCGAAATACCGGTCTTACTTTGGATGCATTGAAGGAAGTTACAGGGCTGCCCCGCTCAAAACTGGAACAGATTGCCGCTGAAGTCAGGGCGTCTTTTGAGCGACCGCCCCGAGATTATTTTTCGATCAATGCTCAGCTGATCTTCGTTCTCGGCGGTATCGGCTTATTGATCTTATTTTTGTATTTGTTGGTACGCTAGATATATTAAGGATACCGGCGCTAAAGCCGTATGATGCTAGATAGTTGGTGATAATTATTATCCAATTTCGGAGATTTCTCTGCCATTGATGGAAAGGTGTTTGAGGATGCTGCCATCCTTGCGGACATAAGCTATCAAGTGACAGCCGAAATCCTTTACTTCGATTTGGATCTGCGGGTCGTTCAACCTTTTTGCATACACTCTGTAGAGATATCCTTTCAGAGCTTGCATCATTTCCGGCGGTTTTTTGGCGCCGGCACCGGTCGGCCTGCTACAGCAACTTCCGGCAGCGCTGAGAGAGCAGGTGGAACCCTGTCCGCAGCCGCCGGATGGAATGCTCGTGATCTGCGATGCCGGCCTAACCGGCACATCATTGACGCTTACCTGTCATGATGTTCTATGTAGTAGATGGTTGCACCCACTGGGGCAAAGGAAAGAAAAAGGATGTTCAATCCTGGAATCAGGAATAAAAGACCGAAACCCAGGTGGAAGGGCAGGTTTTTCAGCAGGAACCCAAACCGACTCGAAAATGGCCTGAGTCGCCTGGCAGGTACCAGGTCGGTATTGTCCCAGGTGAGAAAGATGACGGCCACGGCCGAAGAAAGAACCGTCAGCACCGGTCCCAAAGGTGTGGCCCAGCCCAAGATGATAACCAGCAGCGTCACCAGCACCGGTATGGTTGTGCGTGGAATTTCCTGTTTAACCAGATGAATAAACTGTTTCAGCAGCGGCATGGTTGCCGGCTCCCTTATCTGATCGGAGATTAGTCGTTCCGTAATCCGCGACATGGCGTCCATTATGAATACGCTGAACAGGATCTGGGATACCAAATAGGAAACAATGGCTGTCATACCGACCAGCATGAAGGTCAGAAGCCAGGAGACGGCATGCCACAGCCATACAATCCAGGCGCTTTCCGGCTTGGTCCAGATCATTTGCATAATTTCCTGGTGATAATACAGAACCAGGCCTGCGGAAACGACAGTGAATACAATGACCATGAAAAATCGCACCAGACCCAGCATCAAGAGTCGGGGTGATTTGAGTGCGAATCGCAAGCCCCTAAAATTATAAGTGATTCCTTTTATCAGATTCATTAAAAAACCTCACGCCTGGCTGATTTATACATGACGTTTTTTTTATTATGCATTTTTGTGGATTGCAAATGATTTATGACAACCGTCCGAATAGCCGCAAGGGCCTTGTTTGGGGTAAAAGGGCAGGTCGGGGAGCCTTGCTCAAAGCGTTAAAATGATTAATGTTAATCATCACCGCCCTTTGGTACTTGCCGCAGGGATATGCTATCTGATAACAGCTAAAGGAGAATGCGATGAAGGTTAAAATCGATTACGACTTGTGCATGGGGGATCGAAACTGCAACAAAGTGTGTCCGGAGGTATTCGAGTATGATGAAGATCAGCTGATATCCAGGATCATTGTGGACGAAGTGCCCGAACAACTGGAGGATCTCGTTAGAAAAGCGGCTGATGAGTGCGTGCCCGGTGCGATCATCATCGAGCAATAGCATGATGACGGGAAAAGGCTGCAATGATATCCAGTCGGCTGCAGGCCGGTAAACAGTTATTTGATTTTTTGCACTAAATTTGGTAGTGAATATATCAGGTCATTATTCGCTGAGAAATTTTCCTGAAACCAAAGACGGACTGCCATGGCTGCCGAAGACATTAAAACCCTCGTTGAAGCCATCAATGAATACTTCAGCCAATACGAACTGGAGGATTTGTGCGGTCGGCACAAGATCACTCTCGACTATTCGGGCACCAAGCCCGATCACTTGAAACTTGCCCAAAAACTGCTCACAAACATCCACTCAGGCAATAATCGTCGATTTTTGAATGCCCTGCTTGAAGATCTGATGGTAAGGTGCCGGGATACGATAGAAAACCTGCCCCTGGAAGACAATTTATACCACAAGCAGATGATCCCGCAGCTCCGGAAGCTCAAACGGTATCTCGATACGCCGAAACCGGCGGCCAAGTCCGCGCAGCCGCCTGCAACCAAAAGCCCAACGCCAAAGTCCAAACTAGTAGAATTATTCAGCCGTGCCAAAACCGAAGTAACCGTGGTCGACACGGCCCCGGGCGCAGGTTCTTTCGAATGTCTGCGTAAAGTAAAATCGCCGATCCGACTGCTGGCCCGTAAAGACGCGGGAAGCCTCGATAAAAATTTCATTCGAGCATTGAAAACATTCCGTTCGAAAGGACATACGGTCGAGCTCCGGCGGTATACCAATATCCATAATTGCTGCATACTGTTCAACAACCGCTGCTGGCTGGCCAGTACGTCCATAAAAAATGCCGGCAAGGCGGATTTTCATATCGTAGAGGTGGTTGACTTCAAGTCATTGATTACCAGCAGAATCAACAAATTGTGGGAAGCGGCCGAGGCAATCATGATCGGTTAAAAGTTGCGTGCAAGGCGCTGCCCCAGCCTTATTTCCGGCGATGACTCCGAACATACATCACTGTCGTTGCGAATCGAAATACTCTAAAGCTGGTTGGGAATCGGATCAGGTAATGATAACGATACCGGCCGTGTGCTGCAATTTTTGTTTTAATTTTTTTAAAATTATTCTTGCCGGCTCATCGTCACCATTATTTCTCTCTTCCACTGCAAAGCAGGAAACTAGCAATCGGTCGTTACCGGTCCACAAATTAAAATCATCCAGAATACACGGCGCAACCACTTCATAAAATCGGTCGAATTCATCATCATCCATTTTAGATAAGATTTCCTGGTCCATTATGGATAGATCAGCAATAAGCCGATCCGCGGCTTCATCGACCGTTTTGGGCATCTGAGACGGGTTGTGCTGATTGTGCATGATTGACGCGATTTGCCTTTCGATGATCTATGATGGTTGGCATTGGTGCCATGAAGTGTAAACCGTGAATGAAAGCTGAAACAAAAAGCAAGTTGTGTGCCAAAAATTCAATGGCTGGCAGACGTAACAGGATAGGGCCCAAACCGTTAACGACAGCCTGTTTCATGAAGATAGAGCGGGGAAATTAAAAACCATAGGGCCGATTTTGAATATGAAAACGTCCGTTTTTTGACACCCTTTTTGACAAAAACAGCAGTTCCGCAATCGTAAGGGGGGTATATGGGGGGGCGATTCGGAAAATACGGTGATATCAAGCGAAAGGACAAATTGCGAAAAAGCGGCCCTGAAAAGAAAAGAGATCCTCATTTAAGCCGGCGACCGCCATCGGCACGCCGGCATAAAAGAAAACTTCCACACGGATTCAATCGGAAATAATTGACATTCGTGACAGCCGCTTGTCGAATTCAGCCTCAGACAATTTTTGCCAAGGAATACTGGGGATGAACCGGAACGAAGATTTAACGTCTGGAGCGAAAACCTTGCCGCCCTGGATTTCCGGTGCTTCAAGATAGTATTTGAATTCTCCGCCCAGATCCAGGATCACATCAAGATCGTCGGAATCCTCCAGCAATTCGACAACCAGAATATTGCGTATCTGACAGACGCCCTGCAAGCGTTTTTTGCCCATCCGACCCATCGAGATTTCGATGTAAGGATTATCCAGAACAACAGCCGAATCGTTCGGAGCCACCAAAAAAGCCTGCTCAACGCGATACTTGCCTTCTTCAAACGGGATCCATTCCACCACAGCCTACTCCGGCTATCAAGGGATTAAGATGAACCAACGCTGGTTTCACCTCCTATATCAGACTGTTGAAAATAATCAATAAGTACAAAATACTCATATAAAAAGTCCCTTTACTGACTTTTTAAAAGCCTTGAATACTGGCTGGAACAACGGGCGAGTCTTCTCCCATCCGGCGACTGATGTTGACATTCCAATCCATTGTGACGATTTTATAAAAGATAAGGAGATTTCGCATGATTGTTCGAGTTATTTTATTGCTTGCAGTATCAATGTGGTGCTTGCAGCCGCAACCGGTTCAATCCAAGACGGTAAAGGCCATCGTCAACCCCACCCGAGAGCAATTTCAGAACTACTGGTACCCGAATGGCGCGGAAATCTCGCGTTACGGGCTGGAGCAGGCGCGCTATGGCGATATCCACAGCGGTGATGCGGTCTTGATCTTCGTCACCGAATCGATGGATCCGAAGCTTCAGGTGAAGGCCGACCGGCCCGGCAGCAAGGACATACCGATATTGAAACTCAATGCGACCCGAAAATTTTATACAGGAATTTATCCGTATTCGGTTTTGACCTCCATATTTGCCCCGGTGGATGCACAGCAGTATGAGCTGCCGTTGAAAATCAGCACATCGGTACAGGAATGGTGCGGCCATGTATACATGCAGATGAACCTGCGTGATGATAAATACATTGTTGAAAGTCATTCTTACTTTGAAAATGAGGCCGACGCAGGATTTGCTCTCGATGATATTATCCCCGAAGATGCAATCTGGACCAAAATTCGAATAGCCCCGAATACACTTCCCCAGGGTAACTTTTTGATGATTCCCGGTATGGTGTATGCTCGGTTGCTGCACCGTCCCCTGGCGCCGCTGAAGGTCAAAGGCACCTTATCATCAAAGGGCGGAAAAAGTCTGGAGGGAAAAGCTCTGATGCAGTACCGGCTGGATTATTCAGAAAATCGGCGCGTTTTGAAGATCTTTTTTGAAAAAGAATTTCCTTATCGTATACAGGGCTGGGAAGATAACCACCGCAGCCTGCCCGGCGTGGGTGCCCAAACCCTCACCACCCGCGCCTGGCGCACGCATACGATCATGCTTGATTACTGGAACCGGCACGGCAACCGGGACCGGCGTCTGCTAAAAAAGCTGGGCCTGACAGACGGACGGTAGACCGCCAGGGGGGCGAAGTATGGATTATGGATTTTTCAATATCAATCAATCAGAGCCAGACTGAACCAGGGGATATAAGTGATGAGAGTCAAAGCGAAAAGAAGTATCACGATAAACGGTACTGAGGCCGCATAAAGCCGCAGCACCGGCCGGGAAAACCGGATACTGGCAATGAAAAGGTTGATTCCAAGAGGCGGCAGGGAGGCGCCGATTTCCAGATTGGTCAAAAAGATAATCCCCAGATGAATTGGATGAATGGCAAAAGCGTCGGCGATAGGGGTAAGAAGGGGCCCAACGACCACCAGCGCTGAAAAAATACCCATGGTGCAACCGGCTGCCAGCAGGAACAGGTTGAGGACGATTAAAAACAAATACCGATTTTCAACGTGGGTTTTGAAAAAATCGAGCAGCTGCATCGGTATCATTTCATCGATCAGGTAATTGGTCAAACTCATCGCCGCGCCGAAAATGATCAGAATGGTGCCTACCAGGACCATGCTTTCTTTGATGATCTCCGGCAGCCGTGTCCAGCCGATGTCTTTGTAGACAAGCACCTCAACCACAAGAACATACACTGCGGTGGTGGCGGCAGCTTCACTGACAGCAAAATACCCGGTGTAGATACCACCCAGCACAATAAACGGCAAAGGAAGCTCCCAGCAGGCCGCCCGCAGGGCTTTGAATACTTCATCGGCCTTAAACCGGGTTTTGGGGACTTCTGATTTGACGGACGTAAATACACTGAACACCGACAGCAGAAATACCAGCAGAACTCCGGGCAGAATGCCGGCGATAAAAAGCTGGTCAATCCGGACTTTACTTACTATAGCGTAGATGATCAGCGGCAGGCTCGGCGGAAAAAGCAGACCCAGCGTACCGGAGGTTGTCAGCAGACCCAGAGAGAATTTTTCGGGATATCGGCCTCTCATCATGGCCGGTAGAAGAAGACCGCCCAGGGCGATAATCGTCAGCCCGGTTGCACCAGTCAGGGCGGTAAAAACGGCACAGGTAATCAGGGCAATGATGGAGAGCCCACCCGGCAGCCAACCCAGTACAGCATCCGAAAGCCGGATGAGCCGTCTGGGCGCGCCGCTCTCCGATAGCACATAGCCGGCGAAAGTAAACAGGGGAATGGCAACCAGCATCGGCGTGGTCGCCATTCGATGCATCTCAATGATTACCGCCGACAGATCGATACCGCTGTAATGAAATAAGTGCAGCGCCAGACCGGCAATGACCACAAAAACCGGGGCGCCGAGCAGCATCAGCAGGATGAGTATGACGAAGACGACAAGATTCATCAGTCTCTTTCAGGTTTCGGAATCGAATCAGCCCCGATGATAATCAGCAATTCTTTTAAGGTGCGAAGGGCGTAGCGTAAGGTCATTAAACCACAAGCAGCAGGAATAACAATTTGAAACTGCCAGATGGGAAGATCGAGAAAAGCGACAGAACCCATTTGATATTCATTGCGAACAAATTTCATTGCGGCATATGTCAGCAGGCCGCAGATAAAACACGAAAAAAGATGGATGATGACATAATTGATGTTTCTGCCAATGCCGGGCAACCAGCGCGAAAATACATCGATCTTGATGTGCTTGCTTTCCCGGGTTGCCAGGGCGGCGCCGATAAAGCCGACCCACACGACAAGATAGCGCACGAGCGCATCACCCCAGGCGATACCGGTTTCGAAGAAATTGCGCAGCACAATCTGCGAAAAAGCCATCAGGACCATCGTTGCCAGCAGGACAACCAACAACGTTTTCTCAATCCGACCCAAGAATCGATCCAGGCGATCCCAGTACTCCATTACTGATTGTCTCTCCGATATTCTTTCAGGTAGGTTGATATTTGCTCCAGGGCGGCATCCGAAAATCGACGGCTGCCCGGCTGCTGAACAGCCCGCTCCGATAGGATTTTAAATTCATCGATTTCATCGTTTGAAACATTAACCAGTTGTATACCATGTTTGGTCATCACCCGCAGAGCATCGCGGTTTCCTTTACGAACGATTTCCCTGAAGCGACCCATATGACGCTGAAAAGTATCGACTAGGATCGCCTGATGTTCGGCAGACAATCGATTGAACACCTCTTTTTTGACGATGATGCTGCCGGTAAGATACATTAACGGAACATCGGTGATATATTTGATTTTGGTAAACCATTGCAGGGAAATGGCGCCGGCCGGCGGTGCATACACCACATCCACCAGGCCGGTCTGCAGGCCCACGAGAACATCGGGTGCTGAAAGCGGGATGCCGGAAACCTTGGCTTCCTTAAAGATGGCCTTTGCCATCGGGGCATCTTCCCAGACCCAGATCTTGCCCTTTCTCAAGTCGTCGAGTGTCGCCATGGGGGTGATTGACATCAGGCGAATAAAACCGCCTTCCGACCAGCCCAGAAGTGTATAACCATTGTCTTCCAACCCCTTTTTAAAAAAGGCATCCATTTTATGAATCACATAATCCACCTCATCATATCCCTGAAACAGAAACGGCACCTGCAGCACATCCATCTCTTTGAATATGGTGGTCAGGCTCGAGGCGGTGATCACCGCACCATGGATCTGTCCGATATACATCTTGCGTATCAGGTCTTGCTCATCGCCGAGAACCCCGCCGGCATAGACGCGGAATCGGACCTGTTTGGCGGTTTTCTCCATCACTTCCGCATTGATCGTGTTAAAAACCTCCATCCAGGGGCTCCCCTCCGGGGTGAGCGTAGCAATTTTTATCACCTGCTTTCGAGCACTGTAGGCGGTGGAAACAAGCAGCGATACAGCCAGCAGAATTATTCCGATGATTTTGGGCACAGCAGCAATTTTCATCCACCCTTCTCCTTGTTAAAAATAATCTTGGGCATCTATAAGCATTTCCTGCGCTTTACGATGGGCCACGGTGTTTATCAGGGTTAATTCGGGATCAATATCGACAGGGGTTTCCAGCACCTCGTTCAGGATCGAAGTGAAAAGAGCCTGGTCGAATGTTTTTTTGGCATAATATTCGGCTTAATAGATCTTGGCCATCAAAAATTTTTTCTGCCCCAGTTCTATGGCTTTCAGAAAGTGTTGGCGGGCGGTATCCAGGTTGCCGCCGGCGATCTTCGGGCGGGATGCAAACCAAATACCCATAAAAAGATGGGGACCGCCGTAATGGTAGCTTTCATCGAGTACGAGAACTCTTTTCATCATCATTTCCACCCGGGGTAGCTGCGCCTGGGCTTCCATTGAATTCAGGTTCAAACCGATCCAGTTGCCCCAACAAGCGGCAGCCCAGAACACGTAGGGTACATGTTTTTTGTCGAGCCGGCTCAGTTCTTTTTCAAATTCCTCGAACGAAGACGTCTTCGGATTCCTGAAAGCATTTAACTCAAAGGCTTTCAATGCATATCGCATGGCTTTACCATACAATTCAAGGGCGTAGGCTTTTTCGTCGCCTGCCAGAAATGCTGAAGCATAGGCTGAATTGGCCTGTGCGGCAGCGAGCAGAATGCGTTCGTTTTCCGGCCATGCTTCGATCATCCCGTCCATCAGCATCAGGTAGGCCGGCATCCCGTCGCGTATGGTCTTTAGATCGGATTGCCGGGAGCTGGCCTTGACGACATCTTCCAACAGCGCGGCGGTTGGGATGACGGTCAGTTTTTTGCTGGGATAACACGAAGCGAGAACAGACAGGATGAGGATAATAAGTATGAACCACGGTTTCGTTGATACAAAGGTCATGCGACGTGTCCCGAACATCTTAGAATCTATGATAATACTCTAATGATTTGTATCGAAATGCCTTTTTTCAATCCAAAGAGGGACTATAGTGAAGCGTATCCCGTACGTCAAGGAAGAAAGGTTGAGAACAGATTTTTTAAGTGGGGCTCTGAAAGCCCCGGATCTTGGCAGCGGGAGGGCTACAAAACATTCTAAATATTGCGAAAGATAGTGCCTAGAGCATTATTTTATTGATATTAATTCCGGAGTGAGACATTATTGGCCGATAATCGAACCCCAACCCGGATAAATCGGAATTGAAAATTTTTTGATATCGCTCGGGCAGTGCAGGCCATTGTGCCGCGCATTGCTCTGACTTTTCTAACTAAATCGACAACAAATCGTCAATATGAAGTTAATGTGCGCCTAAATGATAGCACCCGTGTAAACAGGTATTTACGAAAGGAGGCCGAACATGACGGTGAAAATTACCTGGTACAGTCATGCATGTTTTTTGATCGATACCGGAGATGCGAAACTCTTAACCGATCCTTTCCTGACCGGCAACCCGCTGGCACCGATTCAGGCGGATTCGGTCGAAGCCGACTACATTCTTATCTCCCACGGTCACGGCGATCATGTCGGTGATGCGGTGCCGGTCGCCAAAAGAACCGGCGCAATGGTCATTGCCAATTTTGAAATTCAAAATTGGATCGCCGGCCAGGGTATTGAAAAAGTGCATCCCCAGCACATCGGCGGCGGCTTCGACTACCCGTGGGGCCGTGTCAAATTGACCATTGCCCATCACGGCTCGGCGCTGCCCGACGGCAGTTACGGTGGAAACCCCTGCGGTTTTCTTTTTTACGTGCAGGGCAAAAAGGTTTATCATGCCTGCGATACCGGCCTGTTTTACGACATGAAGCTTATCGGTGAAGAGGGCATCGATCTGGCCATCCTGCCGATCGGTGACAATTTCACGATGGGACCCGATGATGCCTTGCGGGCGGTCAAGCTGATCGATCCGGCCCAGGTGGTGCCGATTCATTACAATACGTTCGAGGTCATCAACCAGAATCCGGATGCTTGGGCCCAGCGGGTGCAAAGTGAGACCTCAGCCAAAGTGACGGTGATGAAACCCGGGGATACCCTGGTGCTTTAAGCGTCGATATCCGGAAGACTTTACAGATCTCCTGCATCAGGTGAGCGGTGATATATAATTATCGGATATGGCGCCGCCGTCGGCCCCTATGGTTGCGAGGGAGAGGTTCAGCCGCCGCCGGGGCCAAAATCACCAATAAGCTTGACTTCGCGTTCCAGCCGCACACCGAATTTGTGCCGAATCGTACTTTCGACCTTGCGGATCAGATTGAAAACATCGGCTGCGCTTGCACTGCCGGTGTTGACGATAAATCCGGCGTGTTTGGGGCTGACCATCGCACCGCCGATCCGCTCGCCCTTAAGACCGGCCATCTCTATAAGTTTTCCGGCATAATGATTTGGAGGCCGCTTGAAGACACTGCCGCAGGACGGCACATCGAAGGGCTGCCTGGCCCTGCGCCGGTTTAAAGCCTTATCCATGCGAATGGCCAGTGTTTCGGGATCGTCAACGGTAAAGCGAAAACGAGCAGATGTGATGACCGCATCCTGCAGCTGCGCGGCGGTGCGATACCCAAAACCGATAGCGTCACGATCTGCCTTGAACGGTGTGCCGTCCCGATAATAGCCGCGTACCCAAACCGTGGTCGAGGCTATTTCCTGGCCGAATGCCCCGGCGTTCATACGCAGACCGCCCCCCACACTGCCAGGAATCCCCGCCATAGATTCCATGCCGGCCAGACCGACTGCAACTGTTGCCTGGATTAGGTTCATCAGAGCGGTCCCTGCCCGAACAACGGCCTGTCTACCTTCAAAAATCCAGCCGTCAAGATTGGGGCCGATGTGAACAACCGCACCATCCCAGCCTTTATCCGACACGAGTACATTTGTTCCCAACCCCAGGACGAAAAGCGGAACTCGGGCCCGATGCAAAACCTGAAGAACTTGGCCCACCGCCTTTTCCGACCGGGGGACGATCCAGATGCCTGCCGGGCCGCCGATCCGATAAGATGTGTGGGGTGCCATGCTTACGTTTTTTATAATCTCAACACCTTCTATATCGGTCAGCCGATTGAACAGCGGGTTATGATTCAAAGTCGTTAGCCGTTCCTTTGCGTGTCATGCCGATTGTTTCAGATCGAAATTTATAGTGCGTCTTTTAAAAGGGCAGCGGAATTGCAGCGCCATCGCTTTCAGTTTCATACCGTCGGTATTTATGTTGCCCCTGCCGTATCTGGGGTCTCCCATAACCGGATGACCGATTTGTTCAAAATGGCGGCGGATCAGGTGGTACCGGCCGGTCCGGATCGATACCCTGACGGTGGAAGTATTTTTTTCAGATTCGTAGACCTCCACTTCATAATCGGTGACGGTCGGCTTGCTGCGGGAAAGTTCAGTCAGGAATAATATCTGCATTAATCGGCCGGTGTAAAGCGCTTTCATGCGTTTGATCAAATGGGCATGATAAACTCTGGCCGGGTAAATCGAGTCGATTTTGGTGGCTCCATCGAAGATAGTCGTCACGCGGAAATCGCGCATGTGCCTTTTATAAAGCGGAGTGGAAGGATAATTCGATCCGCCGGCAAATTGAATTTCAAAAAGTGAGAAGAGATTGCGAGGTTTTGTTGGGGATGATATAAAACTAAAAAACTCGAAATCATTAATCCGGGCAATTCAAGTGACGGTCTAACACCCAAAGCAATGGAAATCACTTACTGCAGGATCCCCCACTGCCTGCAAGGAGGTCGCATGCCAAAAAAAACAGCGCAAAAACTTGTCCCAATCGGGAAAAAGATCAAAAAGGCCAGGACCCTGAAAAAAGTGAGCTTCGACAGACTGGCCAATGAAACCGGATTTACGGTGGAATATTTGAAGAATATTGAAACCGGCAAGGAAATCCCCCCGGTCGGAGCGCTATTGCAGATTTCGCGGGCACTGGAGCTCGACTCCGGATATTTGCTCAGAGAACAGGAGACGAATTTAAAAAAGCGCGTCAAAGCGTACACCAAACGCACGGAAAATTACGCCTACACCACCTTAACCCCGGGAGCGGAGAACAAACACCTGAAAGCCTTTAAGGTGACAGTCGATGCGCTCAAGGACCACAAAGGCGTCGGTTATCAGCACGAGGGCGAAGAATTCGTGTATGTTCTTTCCGGCAAGATGGAAATCATTGTCGGCGAGCATGTCAACAAACTCAAATCCGGCGATTCACTGCATTTTAATTCGGGCATCCGGCACATGATGAAAAATATCGGTAAGGAAAATGCGGAGCTATTAGTGGTCATTTACGGCCCTTAATCTCGATAACTTGTGATCGAACTTTGAGCCGCCGTCAATTGGATGATGCAGGAAACGCCGGTTTAGCGGACGGATCCGAAGAAGCGGGAGGAGTGGCATATGTCGATACAGCTTTCAGATGAGCAGTTGATGATTCAATCCATGGTCAGGGAATTTGCGCGGGAGGTCATCGCCCCGACCGCTGCCGAGCGTGATAAAACCAAGGAATTTCCGGCCGGAAATTTACAGCGGCTGGCAGAGCTCGGGTTTATGGGAATGATGGTTCCGCCGGAATACAACGGGTCCGGGGCGGATACAATCAGCTATGTGCTGGCCCTTGCGGAAGTCGCTTATGCCTGCGCCTCAACGGCGGTTGTAATGTCGGTGCACAATTCCATCGTGTGTGAAAGTATTCTAAACTACGGCACCGAAGAGCAGAAACAAAAGTATCTAAAAAGATTGGCCCCCGGTGAAGTCATCGGGGCCTTTGCCCTCACCGAGCCGCATGCCGGGTCGGATCCTGTCCGACAGAGCACCAAAGCCGAAAAGTACGGCGATTATTACATCTTAAACGGTACCAAACGATTTATTACCACCGCCAAAAATGCCGACTTGATCATCGTTACCGCCAAAACGGACACAGCCGCGCGCCATAAAGGGATCAGCGCGTTTATTGTGAGCCAGGGAACCCCCGGTCTGTCCATTGGGGCTCTGGAAGATAAAATGGGACTGCGGGCATCCGACACCGCGGATGTGATTTTCGAGGATTGCCGAATACCGGCCGAAGACAGACTGGGAAGCGAAGGCGAGGGTTTCAAAATCGCCATGAAGGGACTTGACGGCGGTCGCATCGGGATTTCGGCCCAATCGGTCGGCGTTGCCCAGGCAGCCTTCGATGCGGCGGTTCAATACACCAAAGAAAGAGAGCAGTTCGGCCAATTGATTTCAAAGTTTCAGGGGCTGCGCTGGATAATTGCAGACATGGCCACGGAAATAGAAGCCGCCCGACAGCTTATGCTCTCCGCCGCGGCGATGAAAGACAGGGGTGAAAACTACTCGATGCAGGCCTCGATCGCCAAACTTTATGCTTCTGAAATGGTCAACCGTGTGACCGCCAAAGCCATTCAGATGCACGGCGGTTACGGTTTCATAAAGGAATATCCGGTGGAGCGCTTCTACCGCGATGCCCGGGTATTTACGATATACGAGGGCACCTCCGAGATTCAACGGATGGTGATTTCCAATCATATTCTGAAAGACAAACGGCAACCCTAAAACCGGCCTGAAAAGCCCAACGATCCCATAAGGCATTGGGGAAAACGTGGCCCTTTAAAATCAGACATCGGTTCAAGTCCTAACAGGCGGCCAAAGCCAATCCGGCGCTCGTCGCGGATATGTTGGAGTTGCATTAATACTCATTGAAATGCATTATTGATACGAAAATGCGCCGAAGTAATAGTCATCGGATACGGTCAGCCCCATCCAGCGTTTTTGTAGCGCCACATCGGCAAAGCTGATAAAAAGATGTTCAGCGGCAGATCCGGCAAACCGGTCCTGCCAGTTCTTGATCAATTCAATCGGAACAGCCGGATCGAGCAGGATGCCGTCCAGTTCGGAGAACAATTTCAGGTCTGCCCGGCCGGGCAGTTTTGCATGCCGCCACCAGTAAACCTGACGCTGCATATCTTTGTTGAACCCGGCTTTTCGGTCCTGGGATACCAGGGTGAACAGTACGGCGCGATTGCCGGGCTTCGCAAATAAAAAACGCTGGTCGCAGTCCATAAAATGGGGACGCCGGAACTTTACGGCCGCAAGCAAGGCCGGGGTATCCGGCGGGTTTTCGGGCGCCAGAAATACCATTTCACAGGGTGTATGCGGATTGGCTGCTGTGAGCAATTCCACAACACGGGCAATGTATCGGCGGCTGCGCACACCGGGTCCGATGATCACCTGATAAGGATGGGTCAACTGTGTTGCCTTTTTTTCGAGTTCGGAAAGTGAACGCTCGGTGCCGATGACCAGTTTGGCGATGTACCGTTCATTATTGAGCCTGACCGAAAGATCCGGCATCTCTTCAAACCGGCGGCCCGAATCGAGGCGCCAGGCGAGGTCCAGATCCGGCAGCGGATACAGGCAGACATCGAACATGACTTCAGCATAATCAAAGGCCAGCAGCATATCTTCCCGCGAGAAACTCGGGGTTTCGATGACCGGGTAGGGCGGCTCCGATTCGTAGCGCAATCCGAATTTCCGGCTTTCTTCGCGAAAATCGGTGCCCGGTAGTACCGAAAGCGGAAACACCTGTACATCTTCCTGGAGTTTGTTTTTGACGATAAAATCGACCGAACGTTTAAACCCGTTGAGATCGTCGCCCGGAAGGCCGACGATCAGGTCGATGGCCGGGGTGATCCCTCTTTTTTTTAAATTGCCGGCGCCTGTCAGAAACTTTTGCAGATCCGTCGGCCGGTTCATTATTTTCAGTGCTTGGGCGTTGATGGTCTGCAGCCCGATTTCAAACCAGCTGAATCCGGCAGCGGCAAAAAGGTCTGCGGTTTCTGCGTCAACCGCTTCGGCCCGTATCTCACTGAGTAGCGCCAGGGACCTGTTGCGGTTCATGCCGGCGATTCTTTTGAGCAGGTCCTTGAGCCCCGGTCGGATATTCAGGGATGGATCCAGAAAAAACAATTCGGCAAGTTCCTGCGCCAGGGCCCACCGCACGCCTTCGAGAACAAGCGGCTCTTCTTTGACAGCAATCCGGGCCCGGGATTTGTTGTAATAGCAATAACCGCAGTTGTAGAGACAGCCTCGCTGGGTTTCGAGCAGCATCATGTTTTCGATGGCGGGCTCCAGCAGATCGCCGGGATAGGGGCTGGGATCGGACTTGAAATTCGCATCGGCGCTGGCCGAAGTCGATCCGATCTTCCAAATATCCGGGTCCTGCAGCAGGCGCTGCAAAACCGCTTCTCCTTCACCGTATACGCGGAAATCAACGCTATCGGATTGAATAAGCCGGTTGTCAGGGGTGACTTCCGGACCGCCGAAGATTATCCGTGGCTGATAATGCTCTTTGATCTTGTCGGCCAGGTAAAGCGAGCGCCGGACGTTCCAGCAGTAGACTGTGAATCCGATCACATCCGGCCTGCGGGAAAGAATCAGCCGGAGGAGCGGTGCATCCGCAAGATACGAAACGGTGCTCTCAGGCAGAATCTCGATGCTCGCCCCGGGAACCGCTGCCGCGGCCAGTTTCAGGCAGGCAGCCCCCAGGGGGATGTTGCCGGTCTGCCTGCCGTAATTCAGCTGGGGGATAGGGAGCTGTAAAAGTAAAACAGTGTGCATGGCGCTGTCCATTCACAGAGCGGAGCCCATCGCTTGCAATATTAATACTCGGGTGCCATTGTTGCGTCCTGCGATATATGCTTGATGTCAGATCCCGTAACTTACTTTAAAAATGAGTCAACTTTATTGGACACTGTCAATCCATCCTGTCAATACTTATCATAATAATCGAAGCTGTCCAGCATCACAAATTTTGGATTGACTTTTTATGGCAAGTTAAGCATTGCTTGTCTAATGTATGGATTCTTGTTCTTGTATGTGAACAATACCTGCCATACGTCCATCGGAAGCAATCCCAAGACGATCCAAAAAAGACACCCTTTCAAACGCGGCCCTGGATGGAGCCGTAAAATCGGTATATCGGATCATTAAAATTCTCGAGGCGTTCGATTTATATGAAGACACTCCGGTCACCGAATAGACAGACGGAAGGAGGATCAAAGCCGGTGCTGCAACTGCGACACCATATACCCATGGGCGGAACGGGTAGTCGCGAATCGGCGGACGGAACCGAGTCCCGAATGCGGGTTTCGCTGGGTTTCGAACCCGGCTGGTTTTGTCGGCGCGCCGCGGTCGATTTTTCAGAACCCTGGCACACAGATCCCATCTATCGCTATAAAAGCCTGAAAAAAATGAAGGCCGAGTTGACCAAACGTTTTCCACAGGTTCCGTATTGGAATTTGGCTTATAAAGACGATCTGGCCACACTTTCCGGCTGTTTTGGCATATATTGCATACCGCGTCTATTTGGCTTCAGGCTGCGCTTTGCGCCGGATCGGTGGCCGCAGCTCGAACCCGGTCGGCATCTATCGGTTGAAGAGATGGAGCAATTGACCGTGGAAAAGATTCTTGCAGGATCATTCGTTGAAGAGCTTTTCCAACAAATGGATATTATTGAATCACGGTGGGGCAAAATTCATGGGTATTTGCATGTCCAGGGGGTTTTAAACAATGCGTTTCACATGCGGGGGCAAAACATATTTCTCGATATGCTTGAGCGTCCGGAGCTGGTTCACCACTTTTTTGGCATAATTTGTCACGTGATGATCGAACTGACTCAGATGGTCCAGGCAAAACAGCGCCAATCCGGCTTTTACATCAACCTTTTAAGTGTCAGCAACTGCACGGTCAACATGATTTCTCCGAAGATGTGCCGCGAATTTGTGATACCCTATGATAAGAGAATTGCCCTGAATTTTGAGCGATTCGGCGTCCATACCTGCAACTGGGATGTGACGCCCTATATCGAGGCCTTTGCGCAGCTACCCAAGCTCGGTTATCTTGATATGGGGATGGAATCCGATTTACAGCGGGTCAGGAAAACTTTTCCAGAAGCACGCCGGGCGGTCCTTTATTGGCCCACCAAACTTCAAGATGCCACCCTTGCAGAGATCGTAACGGATATGCAAAGGGTATATCGCGAACTGGCACCCTGCGATGTGGTAATGGCTGATATTCAGGCATCGACGCCGGACACGCGTGTCATTGAATTCCTGCAAATCTGCAGCACTTTGGAAACAGGGAGGAAAGCCGAGTGATCGGTCCATTCAAATCCTTAAAGTAAGGAGGTGATAAGACTTTTCTGTGAATGCGAAGTCGGCCAAATTTGAATTGGCAGCTTCGGAATATGAACCTTTTGTCACAACAAAGGAGGGAAGCCATGAAACGTTACAGGATAATCATCGGCGTTTTAGTGTTGGGATTGGTATTTGGCACCAGCCTCGGTCTGGCGGCGGATAAAACGTATACGCTGCGTTTTACCACCGTGGCTGCACCGACACAGCCAATCGTCAAAGGCATGGAAAAGTTTGCCGAAGTTGCCGACAAGTTGAGCGGCGGCAAGATACAGGTAAAAGTGTTCCATTCCGGGCAGCTGGCCAATCAAAAGACCAGTCTCCTGGGAATTATGAAAGGGACGATAGATATGTCCATCGATGCCAGTGCCTCGTGGTTTGCGGACATGGCAGACTATCCCGAAATCGGTGTACTGGAGGTCGCATACTTGTACCGAGACCTTGATCACATGTATCGGGTACTTCTGGGGCCCATCGGCCAGGAATATTGGGATACGCTGGCGAAGAAATCCAACCTCCGCGTTCTGGATGTCTGGTATCTCGGAACGAGAGAACTCAATTTCATTGAAGAAGTGGGTGTTGTAAAAAGCCCCTCTGATTTAAAGGGTGTCAAACTGCGAATGCCGAATGCTGAAGCCTGGCTGGATGTCGGAAGAGCCCTGGGTGCAAAACCGACGCCACTCGGATTCGGTGAAGTCTACATGGCCCTGAAAACGGGTACTATCGACGGACAGGACAATCCCCTTCCAACCGACTATGCCCAAAAATTCTATGAGGTAACCAAGTATATCGTGCTTACGGACCACATGATCGGTTATGTGACGCCGACCATAAACGAGAAACTCTGGCAGGGTATGCCCGATGAGTATAAAGTCTATATCAAGAAAGCACTGGAAGTGGCCCGGAATTATTCAAACTACCTGATACTGGATCAGGAGGCTGATCTGCTCGGCCGTTTTCAAACCGAGTACGGCATGAAAGTCGTTGTACCGGATAAACAGGCGTTTATGGATCACGCCCAGCAATACTACAGCCAGGGCAAATTTGATGAACGCTGGGGTGCCGGGATGTATTCGAAAATTCAGAATGTAAAATAGCAGGCAACCCGTGGAGGAATTCTCGGCTGCCGGCCGTGTCCTCCACGGCAGCCTTACCGGTTTTGTACAGGAAGCGCTTCATGCACAAATTCTTGAACAGAGTATTCGATTTTTTCGAGATTCACTTGGCGTGCTGGATTTTCATTCTCATGCTCATTTCGGTGTCCATCGAGGTGTTTGCACGTTATGTGTTAAATTCACCGACCCCTAAATTTTTTGAGCTTTCGATTTACTGTTTTGTCTGGACAATATACCTGGGTGCCACCCTGGCCAAGCGTTACAACCTGCATATCCGATTCGATATCCTTTACCGCCACCTCCCGCCAAAGGGACAGCTTTTGATCGATATAATATTCGACCTGCTGCTGGCTGTTGTGATGCTTGTTTTGCTGCTGCCTTGCATCGAGTACACTGCATGGAACTATCGAATTAAGGCATCGGCTTTGCGGATTCCCTGGACTTACCTGCTCGTATGCTTTCCGCTTTTTATCGGCCTGACATTGATCCACTGTATCAGAGATATCGTTTACAACGTTCGTCGAATGCTTGGAAAAGCGACCGAACGCGAGGAGGTGTTGCCGTGGCTGTAGCCGTCTGGCTCGTAACGTTTCTGATCATATTTGCCCTCGGATACCCCGTCGCCTTCGGGATGTTTATCAGCGCTGCTCTTTACCTGCTGATTACCGGTATCGACCTGTCAACGGTCATGGACACCATGGTGATCCAGTATGAAAACCAGTTTATCCTCATGGCGGTTCCGCTATTCATCTTTACAGCCAAAGTCATGAACTCCGGGAAATTGACGGACCGGCTGTTTGATTTTGCTAAAATACTGGTGGGACCTATGCGGGGGGGACTGGGCCATGTCAACATTGTTTCCAGCATTATCTTTGCCGGAATGTCCGGTTCTGAAATTGCAGATGTAGCCGGTTTGGGAACTGTTGAAATAAAGGCCATGAAAGATGCCGGTTATGATGGACCTTTTGCCTGCGCCGTCACATGTGCTTCGGCCACCATCGGTCCCATAATTCCTCCGAGTATTCCCATGGTCATCTATTCGATGCTCTCGGGGGCTTCGGTAGGGTATCTGTTCTTAGGGGGCGTCATCCCCGGATTCATCCTGGCCGGGGTTCTGATGATCCTGGTGTTTATTCTTGCCGGTATCCGAAAATACCCCAGCGGACAATGGCCGCCTTTCACGGAATTTGTTCGAATCGTTTTACGCTCCTCTTTTATTCTGATGGCCCCGGTTATTCTTCTGGGCGGCATTTACGGCGGTATCTTCACGCCCACCGAAGCAGCGGGTGTGGTAGGGGTTTATGTGTTGATCCTGTCAATATATGTCTACCGCACTCTGGATCTGAAAGCACTTTATAAAGTATTCATTGAGACCGTTGCCAGCAGCGGTTTTGTCAGCTTTATTGTGGCCTGTGCGTTTATATTCGGCTATGTGGTGGCAAGAGAAGAGATTCCGGTTCTGATCACCAGAGCGTTTATCGACCTGGGCCTCATGCAGAGCCAGATGACGGTTCTGCTTTCGCTAAATATCCTTTTTCTGGTTCTGGGCTGTTTCATAGATGTCTCCAGCATTCTTCTCATTATCGTGCCCCTGGTTATACCTCTTGTCAAAGAGGCCGGCATCGACCTGGTGCATTTTGGCGTGGTCACGGTATTTAACCTGATGATAGCTTTGGATACCCCCCCTTTTGGACCGACGGCCTTTATCGCCAGCGGGATAAGTGGGACGCCTCTGGGAAAAGTGATGAAAGAAATGCTCGTATTTATCTTCTTTGAACTTCTGGCACTGGCAATCATAACCTATTTCCCGGACACGGTTCTATGGATTCCACGTCTGGCAGGTTATCAAGGTTAATTAAGGCCTGCAGTCGGATGTATGAAAACCCCATCTGAAAAATTACGCGGAATTATTGTCCCCTTGGTGACTCCGTTTAAGGCCGACGGGCGGGTGGATGCGGAAAGCCTGCGCAAATTGGTCGAATATGTTATTGACGGCGGCGTGAACGGTATCTTCGTGATGGGCACCACCGGCGAATTTCAATACTTGAAGTTCGAGGAACAGCGGTCGGCGATTCAAGCCGTGGTGGATGCCGGTGGAGATCGTGTGCCGGTGGCGGCGGGCGTCACGGGGAAATCTGTTGAGGAGACCACCCGGAACGTGATCGAGATCGGCTGCCTGCCGACGCCTCCGCATGCCCTTGTTATCGCTCCTTTATACTATCACAGCAACCGAAATCTTTGCCGACACATGGAGCGTTTAAGCCGCTTGTCCAAGCTTCCGGTCCTGCTTTACAACAATATCGGTATTCTCACGCGCCGTTGGAAACGCAAAGATATCATTCCGGATCTGGTGGGGGAAATGGCTTTGCTGCCCAACGTTTTGGGTATTAAGGACTCTTCCGGAAACCGAGTCTATCTGACCCGATTGCTGAGATTTCAATCACCGGGTTTTCATATTTTTCAGGGAGATGAGGCGCTGCTGCTGGATGCGCTGCAGCAAGGCGCTGCCGGTGCGGTATCGAGTATGGCAAATATTTTTCCACGGCTTTTAGCAGCAACATATGATGCCCATAACCGAGGCCAAAGGAAAGCCGCTGAAGCATGCCAACGGGCCATTAACCAAATTGATGGGCTGTATCCGGATGCATCCAGTATCCCGCCGATATTGAAAGCATACCTCGCACGGCAAGGAATCATTGCGAGCCCGAGGTCCTATTGTCCCATAGCAGGCGATGCCGATACGATTTCGCAACGCATTGAGTTGAAAATCCACGAACTAAAGCAACAAGGTTACGACATCCGAACTGCTAATCGGATATCCGAAAGGAGACAGAAATGACTCAGGCAGAAGGACAAAGAAAGCTTGAGGGAGTTATTCCGGCCTTAATCACACCCGTGACCGATAGTGGTGCGGTCGACTTTCGGCTGCTCGAGAAACAGGTGCGTTATCTTTCATCCGCCGGAGTCAACGGTTTTTTTATTGCCGGTACCACCGGAGAAGGGCCGTATTTAACCGCCGAAGAAAAAGTCGACCTCCTCAAAAAAGTAAATGGGATATCGGGCGGGAAACAGTTCCTGTGCATGGCCTGTATTCAGGCGTCCACCGAGCAGGTGCTCGCTGAAATCGACCGGTATTCCAACCTGGAGCCGGATTTTATCGTAGCGGTGGCGCCCTATTACTATTCTGCTTCACAACGGGCAATATTTGATCATTTCAGTCAAATTGCCGCAGCGTCTCCCTGTCCGGTCATCCTGTACAATATCCCCCAGCATACCCACAATTTGATCGAACTCGAAACGGTGTTACAACTGGCTGGCACGGACAACATCGCCGGCATCAAAGACAGCACGGGCGACTTTATTCAGGTTTCAAGAGGGCTGCTGTCCAAAGTGCCGAAGGATTTTTCATGGATTCAGGGCGAAGATTATCTGGACGCATCCGCCCTGCTGCTGGGTGGGCACGGTATGGTCACCGGACTGGGCAATGTCTGGATCGAACCCTATGTCAAGATGTACCTGGCTTCCGTGGCCGGCAATACGACGGAGGTGATCGTCAATCAAAAAGCGATCAATGACCTGTACGAGATCATTCGGGTGACCCCAAGGGGTATTGCCGCCATTAAAGCCGCCACAGGCTTTCTTGGAAGAGGCTCAGCCCGCATGAAAATGGCCTCGCTGAGTTTGAGTGAAGGAGAATTGGAGAAAGTAAAAGCGGTGCTTGAAGATCTGGAACTGGTGTAGAACCTGAGGGCCCGTCTAAAAATAACCTCACATTATAATTTGATCTCACAGTTATCATCGCCCCGGACCGGGGCGCTGGATTAAATCGATCAGCCCGACGGTTTGCAGGCGGACGATGCAAAGCCTCCCGATCCTCTGGCAATGCCTTGCGCTCTCACGCAGCCGGCAGACATGAGTTTTTCGACATCCGGGCACAGGCACTGCGGACATTCGGGCGACGGTTCCCGCGGCGATAATGTCAGGTGTTCAAAACAGTGGCAGCAGCTTTTGCACTGGTATTCGTAAATCGGCATTTTGGGTTCCTATTGAATTGACAGATTTATTCGAACTTGGTTAACGGCTTCGATTTTTCAGGCATAGAGAACCTGTCCGGCCAAATAGGTTACATTATATTTTTCAGCGATAATAGACAATGCTGACCTTTGCCCTTGACGGCAGGAAAATCCCTTTAGCACAGTACAATCCGGTGTTCAACAACTTTGATGGAACCGGACTCGCATATTTGCGACCTCAAAAACTCATCTGCGACCACAAACAGTTTTCATTTCTTATTCCCCCGCAAACATAATGGAAAGCCCGGTGATTTTAAAGCGGTGACTAAAAAAGCTTTTCTTTGGCGAGTAACCATATGGACCGTATTCCTTTTTAAATAGCCTGCTGGTCGGGGAAATACCTGTTTTTCTGTTGACTCTTCAATTTCTCTGTTGCTGTAAATAAAAATTAATGATCGACATATCCGCACCCAAAGTGGTATCCTTGTTGAAACAGCCGATTTTTCGTCTTACTGTTTCATGTAGGAAGATTTTGCATTTCAGGAAAGAATCGAGAATCTAAACGGGCCCGGGTGGACCACTGAATGATAATCCAATCGGTCATGCGCAGGTCGAACTTAATTGTGAAAGGAAATCCGACATTATGAAATCACGAGGGAGCATTTTACTCATCATCTTTGTGTTATCCATTATCGCGGCAAACCTGTCCGCTCTGGCCCAGACGCCGGAGCCGACCATGGATAAGGTTGCCACGGTGAACGGCACCGCTATCAGCCGCGAAGCATATGACAGAGAGGTGAATCTGTACCAGCAACGGGCTGCACGCGAAGGCCAGCAACTTCCCGAATTTCAGCTGCAAATGGTAAAAAAGCAGATACTGGATCGAATGATTGAGACCGAGTTGCTCTATCAGGATAGCCGTAAAAAGGAAATTCGGGTCGAATCTCAAGCGGTCGAGAACCAGATTAACGATATCAAAAAGCGATTTCCCAATGATGCGGCATACCAAGAAGCCATCAAGCAAATGGACCTTTCCGAGGCGGTCATAAGGGAGCAGATTGAAAAAGGGTTGGCTATCAATGAGTTGGTCAAAACTCAGATCGCTGAGAAGATAAAAATATCAGACGATGAGACTAAAGAATTCTACAACGCGAATCTGGATCGATTCAGACAGCCGGAAGAGGTCAAAGCCTCCCATATCCTGATAAAAGTCGAGGCTGATGCGACAGAGCCGCAAAAAGCCGAAGCCCGCAAGAAAATTGAAAACATCCAGGGCAAACTGAAAAAAGGTGAAGATTTTACGGCCCTGGCCAAAGAGTATTCCGAAGGACCCAGTAGTTCCAGAGGCGGGGATCTGGATTATTTCAAGCGCGGGCAAATGGTCAAACCGTTTGAAAATGCGGCCTTTGCATTGGAAATAGGCCAGGTCAGCGAGATAGTCGAAACGCCCTTTGGACTTCATCTGATCAAGGTATTTGACAAAAAGTCTGGAGGCGTTTTGGCATATAACGAAGTTAAAGACAGACTCGAACAGCATCTGAAGCAGCAGAAAGTTAAACAGGGCGTTGATTTGTACCTCGATGACCTGAAAAAAGACGCCAAAATTGAAAAATTTATCTAGCCACTTTGATTTTCTGACCGAAGTGATTGAAACTGTCTGGGGTAACAGGAAAGCGCCTTGCGGGTATCGTATTACCTACCAGCCGGAAATTTTAAGGCATTTCACTTGCCGTTTTGAGCCAACCCTATAGAACTGTAATATGACGGCTGCCAGCCAAAACCGGTTTGAACCATCATTTCGTTCTCCGGCCTGTTGAGCCTGTGCCTTCTTGAGATACGGGTTGAAATAATTTTTTTTACGCTCACAGCAATTGTAATTCCGGGCTATCTGTTTTATAGCAAATTTCAGAAGTTTGTTCCGTTTGACCCAGGTTCTAAATCCCCCCTATTCCCTCTTGTACGAACGGGGGACAGGGGGATTTTACTGTCGTATACTCCTCTGCCAATCGGAATATATTCATGCCAATAGCTATATTACCTGAATCTTGCATGAGAATGCCTCCGAATCGTGCAAAATTCAGGCATTAATCTCCAATAGTAGAAGTAAGCCGTGTGAATGAATATGCCCATTACGCAACAGCCAGAACACATATTGGATAATCCGCATGCATTGTGGGCGCATATACAGCAGGCGCTGCACGTAAGCACTTTCGATGAACACCTATTCACGGAAGATTCGGTCGATTCTACCTTTTCGTCTTCGGTGCTCTTTTTGCTCGGCTGCCGGCGTTTTGCAAACGGTGCCGGACCCTCCGAACCGTGCCTGATCCTGAACAAACGTTCGGTGAAGGTGCGGCAGCCGGGGGACTTATGCTGTCCGGGCGGCAGTATTTCAGCCCATCTGGATGCCGCCCTTGCCAGGCTACTCTTTCTGCCCGGCTCGCCGCTGAAGCGCTGGGAAAACTGGCAGCTTTGGAACACGCAGGACCATCAAACAACCCAAAACATGGCCCTGCTTTTTGCCACCGGGCTGCGCGAGAGTTTTGAAGAGATGCGGTTGAATCCGCTGGGGGTGAAGTTCCTGGGCCCATTGCCGCCTGAGAAGCTGGTCATGTTCAAGCGCATCATATATCCCCTGGTGTGTTGGGTTCGCCGCCAGGCAAGATTCAGACCCAACTGGGAAGTTGAAAAAGTCGTGTACATACCCGTTCGAAGTCTAATGAATCCAAACAATTATGCCCGATACCGGCTGCGGATCGACATTGCCTCCCAGGCGGGAGACGGTCAAAGCGTTAAGGAATTTTGCTGCTTCATCCACGAGGAAGAGGACACTGTCGAAAGGCTCTGGGGGGCGACTTTTCGCATCACGATGCGGTTTCTTGAAATCGTTTTTGGATTTAAGCCGCCGGAAATGGAAGCACTGAAGACTGTCGAGGGGCAGCTTGGGGAGAAATATTTGACTGGAAGTGGGAAGTAATGGTTGATACATACGGCGTCAAGTCATACAGGATACAGGATGCAAGATTCAGGATACAGGATGCGAGATTCCGGATACAGGGTATACAGGACGTATGCAGGATTCAGGATTCGAGATATGAGTCGATATGAGCTGCAATATAAAAGGGGTTAAGGCTTGGGTAAAGCGCGACGAGGTGCGTTTGACAGTCATCCTGCAAACAGCGCTAACCATTGTCGACGAAAAACAAACCATTGATAAATAGTGGGCTTAAACAATCAATAGACAGCGGATGTCCTCAGAAACCACGATCAACGCCAGACAATCAACTGCATCTACAAAACATGGCTTTCAAACCGGCCAGGTTCTGGCACTGTCCATATCTCATTTTATCCACGATGTTTATTCAAGCTTCTTATCGCCGCTGCTGCCTCTGTTGATCGAAAAACTTTCCATGTCGCTGACCCAGGCCGGTTTTTTGTCGACGATGATGCAGCTGCCGGCGCTGTTAAATCCATACATCGGCAAGCTGGCGGACCGGATCAGTGTACGCTACTTTATTTTCCTTGCTCCCATGATCACGGCCGTCTCGATGAGTCTCATCGGACTGGCGCCCAGCTACGCTATGCTCTTGATCCTCATGCTGATTGCCGGAATCAGTGTTTCGATTTTCCATGTGCCGTCACCGGTGATGGTTGCCCGGTTGTCCGGCAATCATAAAGGCAAAGGCATGAGTTTCTACATGACCGGTGGGGAACTGGCCAGAACCGTTGGTCCGCTGGCCGCCGTTGGAGCGGTGTTGCTTCTGGGCCTGGAAGGTTTTTATTCGGTAATGATCGTGGGGATTGCCGCTTCACTGTGGCTTTTTTTCCGTTTTGGCGATGAATCGATCGTCGTCAGGCACCACCACCGTTCTTCTATCAGAGAAACATGGCGTGAAATGCACTCCATTTTTTTGCCGCTGACGGTGATTCTTTCCTGCCGCGGATTCATGCACGCATCGATGGCCACTTTTCTGCCGACATTTATCAAATTGGAAACCGGCAACCTGTGGCTGGCCGGCATCGCACTGACCGTCTACGAAGCTGCCGGTGTTGCCGGGGTTCTTATATTCGGCTCATTCAGCGATCGTTTCGGCCGGCGCAAGGTGCTGCTGATTTCACTGACAGGTGCCCCGATCAGTTTGCTTCTGTTTGTCGGAATCGGCGGGTGGTTTCGTTTTCCGGCGCTGATACTTATCGGCTTTACGCTGCTCTCAACCACACCGGTCATGCTGGCCCTGGTGCAGGAGCATGCCGGAAACAGTCCAGCAACCGCCAACGGCATTTTTATGATGATTGCATTCATGGCCCGTTCGGCCATCGTCGTTGTGGTCGGGTTCATCGGCGATTTGATCGGTTTGCAGGCCGCCTATCTGCTAAGTGCCGTGTTTGGATTGTTGGCGATTCCCTTGGTGTTGAAGCTGCCAGAAAAGTAAAACTCGACGGTCGGGGCGCTAATTCTGGGCGTTTTTTGAATCAACCGATCGCCACGGATTGGAAGGAATGGGCCGATTTTTCAGTTGTGCCTTCATTGCGTGAGAGCGAAATAATTTGAGATCAATATTGAGCTACTGATAATCCTGATATCTTTTGGCTGGATCTTTGGCCATCATTTTTGCAATAATATTGCTAAGAGATTTGGGAACCTTTGGGTTTATTTTCCCCATTGGCGTAATTTTGCTGTTAAGGTGTTTGAAAATAATTTCTTTTATGTCTTTGCCGCTAAAAGGCGGATAACCTGTAAACGCGTGATAAAATGAGGCGCCCAAAGAGTATATGTCGCTGCGATGATCAACCGGACCGCCTGCGATGGAGTCGGGTGATATATAAAAGGGAGTCCCCACAACTTTTCCTTCTTTGCCCCCCCTGTAATCCAAATCGATCGTTTTGGCCACCCCGAAGTCCACGATTTTTAAAATGCCCTTTTCATTGATGATGATATTGTCCGGCTTTATATCACGATGAATAATATTTTTTTTGCAGACAAAATCGAGCGTCTCACAGGTGGTAATTAAATAATCCAGACCCTTTAGTATGTTTAGCTGGCCATACTTCTTGACAAGGACTTGCAGCGTATTTCCGGGAATGAATTCCATTGCAAAATAGAGGATGTTGCTCGAAAATCCAATATAATAGATCTGGGCGATGTTCGGGTGGTCCAGTTTTGATATTACGCGGGCCTCATTAATAAACTTTTCTCGATAGGCTTCCTGGGATGAAAGCACGTAGGAGATCACCTTCAGTGCGACCTCCCGTTCCAAGGCAATGTCCCAACCCATGAAAACGCCACCCATACTTCCCGACCCGATAAAAGAAACGACCTTATAGTTGTCCAGTTGCTTGCCAATCAGGCTCTGATAGAATCGGTTGGCATATGACATTTCATCTGAATTATGAGAGGCAGCGACTGCGGAAGATCTGTCCAGGACTTTGACTTCATGCTTAGGTGGTGGATCGGCCGGGGTGACCGGTGGCGGATCGGCCGGGGTTACCGGTAGCGAAGCGCTTTGCTTATTAGCGGCGTCTTTTTTGGCAGCATCGGCAGAGACCTTACCTTGGAGTGAATCCATATACTTGTGCATTTCCACCCACTCCGTGCTGTTGTTTATGCTGACGCCTATGCCTGTCGGTTTCTCGATATCATTAAATGCTATATGTTTTACAAAGCCAGTGATAATGTACATACCCTTCGGTGTCGAAAACCGAAAGTTGAGTGTAGCACCTTGTTTTGCTAATAGAGCGGTTTCCACATACATGCCGTCGCGGCTAAAATTCTTTATCATACCGGGTATCCACAATAGACCATCCCGGGAGATTTCGATACGCAGATGGGGGAAAATATGCTTTTTTCGCGTATCTTTATTATCTTTGGTTGAAACAACAGCATTTGTTGAAGGCGAGACAGGAGCAACCTCGGAAGGATCATCATTGGGGCGCATCCTTTCCGTGCTTTCATTAATAGGCATGATTTTACAGATGCGGCTGATTAAAGCTTCCACTTGCAGCGGATAAACCAGGAAATCAGTGGCCCCGACCTCGAGCGCTTTTAACGACTGACCCCCATCGGTGGTCGGAGCAAAAAAGACAACGGGAATTGACTTGCGAAGCGGGTCCTTTTTGAGAAAACGAAGGAAATCGTAACCATCAATGTCCTGAAGAGCCGTGTCACAAATAATTAGACCCACAGGATAAGATGATAGTGCATTTAAAGCGCCGGCCAGGTCAAATGCCTTATGCACCGTATATCCTGAATGACGCAGGTAAGCGCATATGGCTTCCAGAAAATCTTTGTATCGATTGATAAGGAGGATATCACTATTATCGCTCATGGATTCTTGTCACTGCGCATTTCTTGTGAACCAAACGGTGAAATAATTATTAATTAAAGTTCCGACTGATACCGGCGATTTCACTGTGTGATTCTCAAATCTTTTTATTTTGGCTTAAGACCCACCTGCAAAGCAAAGGCGCTGCCGGCCACGTCGAAGATCATCACAGCGATGCTTGCATTTTCGGGATGGCCTATCTGATGACCGTGTCCCACTACCACCGAGGGCAGTGAGAGTTCAAAATGGTATGGAGATCCGACGAGGTCCTTTTTGGTGGAACCGGCAATCATGTTGATGAGTTCACCGACACCGTCGTGAATTAAATCCGCATTAATTTCATCCTCTCCCACATTCATCATTTCCGCAATTATCATGCGGGCCAGGTCCCAATAAAAGGTGACCACAACGGTTCCCTCGGATGCTCCGGAAAGGCCTATTATACCGGAAATATCGCCGAATATGCGAAAGTCGTTGGAAAAGTAAACTTCGAGGAAACTTGATTCCATCGAAGCCATTGTCTCAAGAACGATTTGAGTGTTTTGAATAAAAGGATTCAGGTATTTCATTTCTGCTGCCAGGGGCTGGCGGCCGGGGATCATGTAACCCTGGATTATCTGCCGGTAAGCAGCAGTGGGGATACCCAGATCAAGAACTTCGGTTGCGCCCGCTATAATATACGTCTGGACCGGGTTGTGATTTTCATTTTGTTTAATAAGAATGATGGGAATATCCCGAAAGTTACATGAATATCTTAACTTTCTGATATGATGTACAATAGTATCATGGTCACTGGCCGAAGCCAGGATGATCATCCCGCAATCGTCAAGATTCATTTTCTCTTCGAAAGCCGCGCTGCGAAGCTTTGCAGTGTCTCCCAGTAGTTTTGTGATTGCCTGGGTCATTTTCGGGCTGCAATCAACAAGAAGGATGTCACTCATAGTTAAACTCCAGTTTTGAATAGCTTTGTAATATTTTATTTAATGGTGACTAAAAATCCACCAGGTAAAAATTGATATGGAGGGCTTTGCCTAAAAAGTTAACAATTCGGGCGATCTCCATTAACCGTACAGGCAAGAGAATTAGGCCTTATATCGTTTTCTGAATGACGGCGCTCAGCTCTTCGGCCTTGAACGGTTTGGACAAATATCCATTTGCGCCGGCTTCTGAAACCTGGCCGATTTTGGCCTCCTCAGATTCTGTCGAAACCATCAATACCGGTATATTGCCGAAGCGGCTGTCTTCCCTCATGGATTTCAATACCTCTAATCCATTTACAACAGGCATGTTCCAGTCAAGAATTACAAGCGCAACTTCCTCGGCACTTTTTTCCAGCAGCTCCAGAGCCATTTGACCGTTGCCTGCATGCAATGTTTCATATCCTAATGATTCAACAGACTTCTCAATTATTTTCCTGATTACAGCCGAATCGTCAGCAACAATGATTTTCATAAATTAACCTCCTATTTTTCCGGCTAGCGATGATATGTCGCATTACTATTGTTTCCATCTGTTACGCGTTTTCCTCTCATATTTCAGGCACGCATTTTGTCAGTTAGTATATGTATCAGACGCGGGAGACCCTGCCGATTCTTGGATAATCGACCATTTTTACGCAAAAGTTAAGCCAAAAATAGATTATTTTTTGGTGATAATTTTTTGGTCAATTGTCACGATTTGCAATAAAATAAGTGCCATAACCAAATTTCATAAACTGTCGTCAATGATGCCGAATAGATCCTCTGTAAATGGGTGAAATCTAATAAAACATAGGGATCAAGGCTGCAAGCCTAACGAGAAAAACCATTATTCTTCGAGCAGTGCTGCATAATTTTCAGTCTATGAAACTTGACGGCGGTATACCCTGATCTTGCATGAATTTATGGGTGAGGAGTTCATTCGCTGCAACGAATGCAACAAAAAATGGATTAGAGCGTCACAATGCTGACGCTCTAATCCATTTTTTGTTCAAAAACCCACTAATGCTTACATTCACGATTGCGGGTACTGCGCCAGTTCAAGAAGGATACCATCCGGTCCGTAAAAGTAGACGAGCTTTTTTCCCGTTTTTTTCCAGGTCTGGATATCGCTCACAAATTCGACACCCTTGGCTTTCAGCATTTGAACCACTGCCTCGATATTATCCACCGAGAACGCCAAATGACGAAAACCGAGCCGATTGGCCGTATTTAACTCGGGATCTTTACCTCCCGATGGTGAGATGTACTGAATAAGCTCCAGATGGGTGTCCGCACCGGGCAGCGAAAGCGCAACGTATTCGGCTTCAATGTCTGCAAGACCGGTTACAGCGGACATTTGGCGCCCGCTGAGACGCGAGGCGGCCTTCTTTTGGAATCCGAGATCCAAAAAAAACTTCGTTGCGCCGATAAGATCGCCTACGACAATGTTGATGTGATCTATCTGTTGGATCATTCTTGGTTCTCCAGGCAGGGGATAATTTTGCCTAAAGCTTGCCTATATGTCAAAGGTGGTTGGCCATCCGAACCGTCGAGTATATCGCCGTTTTTGTCTTTCAGGGTGTAACGGATGCTCACCACCTTTTCCATTGAAACACTCATAAAAACCACTCCTTTACTGTTGCGCTAATATTTTGAAGTTTCATCATACCGGCTCATTTTACCCAGATTCCGTCTCTGGCGCTTTGGATGAGCGCATCGATTACCTGCATGTTGGCGACGGCGTCGGCCAGCGGCGTTGGAACCGGCGAATCATCGAGCACGGCTTTTGAAAACAGATCGCCCTGAATTTTATACTGATCGCAAATGTCCAAAAAAATCTCGCTGATCTCGTTTCCATGTTGATATTTAATTTTGCTCGGCTGGTCGGGTGGGGGATTGAAAGGAATGTCAATTTCAATCCGCCCGTCAGTACCAAAGATGTTGACCCGCTGGTAAGGCGCCAATTGGGTCGAACAGCAAAAAGTGGATGTGCCCTGGTCGAATTCCAACATACCACTGGTCAGGCAGTCGGTTTTAAACTTGGGATCATATTCCATGATTCCGCAGATGCGCTGCGGTTCGGTGCCAAAGATGAATCGCGAAAGCGAAATGCAGTAACAGCCGATGTCCATCAATCCACCGCCACCGATTTCAGCTTTGTTTCGAATGTTATCCGGGTCGACGTTGTGATATGAGAAAAATGATTGGATCGTGCGCAGATCGCCGATTTTGCCATCCTCGACCAGCTGCCTGGCCTGCTGCCATTGCGGATGGTGGCGATACATGAATGCTTCCATTATTTTCAGCGCCGGATACTTTTCAGCCGTGTCGAGCAGTTTTTGTGCTTCTGCTGCGGTCATCGCGATCGGTTTTTCGCACAGCACGTGTTTGCCGGCTTCCAGGGCCTTGATGGACCAGGGTACATGCAGATGATTGGGCAGCGGTATGTAAACGGCTTCGACTTCCGGGGTGCTGAGCAGTTCTTCATATGATCCGTATGCGGTCGGTATGCCCAATTCCCTCGCTGCTGCTTGGGCTTTTTCGAGATTATTCGAGGCGATGGCGGTAATTTCAGAGAGCTCTCCCTGCTGCATGGCCGGAAGGACTTTTTCAATTCCTATTTTAGCGGTGCTTAACACACCCCAACGAACTTTTTTCATTTTGATTCCCTCCTTTGATTGAAATAGCGACCCGAACCTGCGATCGGTCCTTTAACAGTTGCGACCTGCAAGCCGCCAGGTTAAAAGCGTTCCTTGTGTCGCTGATCTGTAGTACCCAACCCGGAAACACCGGCAAGTATAGCCACAAAGTTATTAAGCGCCTAATATATGCGGCGATACGCTTCGGCTGTTAGAATATATGATGGATGTTGCAAACCGGTAGGGGCATAGTACTCATCATGCGTATGGCGAAAACCAAGCTTTTGCATCAGATGTTGTGAGACGGCGTTGTTGGGATTGTGACCGGCAAAAAGTCCCGAGACGGATAAGACATTAAAGGCGTAGTCCATCACCCGCTGCGCTGCCTCTGTTGCAAATCCATGCCCCCAGTGGTCGGCACGGATATGAAAGCCGATTTCATATATATTGCGCGGTAGATCATAGGCCCGCAGACCGCAGCAGCCGACGTGCTCGCCGGTTGATCGCAGAAAGATGGGCCAGTACTGAATGCCGTAGTCTTTTTCACAGGTGATCTCCCTGGCAAGCCGATCCTGAACCTCTTCTACAGACAATTTTGGGCGCGCATCGATGAACTTTGTAACACGCGGATCACCCCATAGGGCCAGCGCAAGCTCCTGGTCGGTTTCCGACCAGGTACGAAAGAACAGGCGGCTCGTTTCCAGAAAAGCCTTCTTTTTGGACATCGAACTGTCCGATGTGTCTTCCATCACTTATGTCTGAAACGTTAAGGTCTATACACCTTTAACATGACGTTTGAACAATATAGTCGAAATGAAGTTATTGAGTGTTAACGCATGAAGCGGGCCTTCGGACTGTCTGGTTCCCTCGTCGCGTTTGACGACTATTTCCCGACCTTCATTAACCAACTCAACCACACCCGATTGAAATAGGAGGTTCATCCATTAAAACGCCGTAAGTGACCACAAGGTGCTGCTTCCGGATAGACACTAGACAAGAGCTCTATTTTAAAGTTGGAAATATATTAAAGATACGCTTTTGCGTCAAGGACAATGAGCTCGATGTCGATGAACAATCTGCCGGGAAGAATTTATAGCTGGGTATTTCAGCGGGTGCGTCTGATGCAATCCGTCCATTGGGGGGATTCTTTACTTCAGAACAATACGCGGCCCCACGGATGCGTGATTATGAGCGCCCTGTGAATGCGGAACTTCGGCGTCTGCTGTTTTCACGCTCGCCGACACCGGCGTTTAATGGGAAAATTAAAAGGATAGCGCAAATATATATCAGCGCACTCCAGCCGCCTTGTTCGTAGGCAAACCCAGTGCCGGTAATCCCAAGCCAGCCGCCCAAGTAATAAAACAACACATAAAGAGCATTTGCCCGCCCTTGTCCGCTCTTAAGTTTGCGGTTGAGAGCGCCCACCGCAGCCGCATGGATGGTGAAAAAGCCGGCGCAGGCAGCAAGCAGGCCCATCAGAACTGCGGTTATTGATGGTTGCAGGATGAGCACCAATGAAAGGCCGAGAACCGCACAACCGCCTATCAGCGTAGTGCCGTTCCCAAAGCGATTGCTTATCCGGCCGGTTGTCGTGCCCATAAAGATGCCAACTACATAAACCAGATAGAGCAATGTCGTCATTTCGGTGGAAAGACTAAAGAGCGGCTCGGCCAGCCTGAAGGGCAAGTAATTGAATACGGATGAAAAAATCGAAAAACTGCCCATACCAGCCAAATAGATGCGCAGCAGCTCCCACCGCTTCAATAAAGCAAAAAAACTGCTTGAATCTTGACGTTGTCGCGCATCGGCCATCATGCGCGGTATTCCCTGCACAGCGGCAAGTGTAGTAACGATGATAAGAATTGAAGCCGACACAAAGGCATAGCGCCAGTGCAATGAAGTGTGAATCCAGCCGCCTAACAAACGACCGCCCATTCCACCGAGCACCCCTGCCGCCACATAATACCCCATCACAACATTCAGCCTTGCGATCGGAAGGGTTTTTGCCAGATAGGCTGCGATACAGGTGGACAAGGCAGGCGTGAAGACACCTTGGAGAAAGCGGGCGCCAATCAAAATCCAAAACTCTTTTGTTACCGCACAAATCAGGCCGCTGATGGACACCAAGATTCCTCCGGTTAGTATTATGGGGTGGATCGGCAGCCTGTCCGCCAGAAAGCCAAAGGGCAAAATAGATATGGTTATACCAAGGATAACTGCAGACACGCTGAAAGAAACCAGCACCATGTCCGCCGAAAACTCATGTTGCAGAACCGGTAGTACGGGTTGAGTGATATAAATGTTTGTGAATGCGGCGGACACCAGCGCGAAGACGATGAGTTGGAGACGAAAATAAGAATGGTCGGCCATTTTTTCAACGTTTGGGGTTAAAGTGGCTTTGATAGAATTAGTCCGCCTCCAGCTGCTTCCACGTATTCAGATCGTGCAAACCCTAACGCTTCATAGACCTGTCTGGCTCTGTGATTGTTTTCTTGCACCTCCAGTGTGAGCTTACAGCAGCCAGTGTTCCGCGCTTTGCGTTCAACCTCCTCCAAGAGCCGTCGACCGGCTCCTTGCCTGCGATGGGCAGGTAACACAGCCAGGTCATGGATATTGATCAGCGGCCGGGCAGCGAAGGTCGAAAACCCACGGAAGCACACCGCTATACCGATGGCTTTGCCTGCCTGAAAGGCCAGGAAGATGACTGTGGTAGGATGCTGCTGCAGTCCGGGGATCAAGGTACTTCGGACCTCGACTGAGAGGGGCTTGCCATTGCCCATCGGGTCTTTGGCATAGGCATCAACCAGTTCCACGACAGCCTGCTGATGCTCCGTCCGGTTCAGGTCTGCTTCCACTATCTCGATTTCCAGCATTTTAGATCAATTCTCCCTTCAAAGCCCGATTCATAAAGGACATTTGTTTGTTGTCGGCTAGCGTACTGCATTATAGATTTGGGCAAGCGTCTTCGTGTGGGCGTTTATACTAAAAAAATCGGCTTTGAAAATTATATAATGAGTCCTCACTGTAATAGATCAAGTACTTTGGATAAAAAAAATGCCATCATAGCTATAACGAGATCGGACCCGATGCATGAGCTGTGTTTTTGGGTGGATATGCGGATGGGCCGCTCAGTGATGAGTGATATTATTCTCTCAAATGTTCACTTTGTCTAATATTTTTCTGAATACCTTATCAAATTCCTCAATTTCAGGTTTGGTAAAATTTTCTGGGATTTTCCTACTTAAATCCTCTGATTGATCAGCAATATATTTTTCGATAATTGGAGATCTTTGAACAAGATATTTTTCTGGGTGTTCCATTTTAATGCTAATCAATCTTCTGATGGTTTCTTTAAGATCATCCTCAGCTAATAAAACTGTAATCAGTTCATTTATATGCATGGGTGGCTGGTTGAGATTTTCAACAATCCATTGGCAGCATAAGATTGTCCTGATAGCATACATATACTTTTTTAGTTTTATTTTTTCATCGTTTTGGAATGTTGATATACAATTCCTTGCAACTGATAGGTAATGGTAGCATGAAGATTTAGGCATAAACGCCTTTTTCGATAATTTTTTAATGGGATCGACTGCCGAATTCCATTCTCGATATTGAATAGGTGATGATAACCATTCAAGCAAAGGAGAATTTGACTTTCGGAGCAACTTTAAAGCTTTTTTCAGGTCCCACCCGTTTATATCGAGCTCGTCACTTATCGGCAGTTCGATAACATAACTCTTTTCGCTGATCGTCAGATACCAGTCTCTGGGATTTACATATAGGAAGCGAACATCGTAATCGCTATCCTTGGAGGGAAAGCCCCACGCTCTGCTGCCTGATTCGCAAGCCAGGATTATCTTAACTTTGTATTCTTTCTCAATTTGATCTAAACTGTTTAAAATTTTCTCTTTCAATATTCTCCACCTTTTCAGAATCGCTCTTTTTCGAGAATATCACAGATGAACTTATTCCAGTAATCTATATCAACACTCTGGGGTAACTCACTTTCGCTTATCAAGTTCTCAACTTCCTCCATTAAAGATTCCAGGACTGGCGAAACTTCAGTGGGGTAATCAAGTTTGCCCTCTTTTACCTGCATCAAAAAAGGGGCATCTTTTAGCGGGAAATTTATCGTATTCTCCTTAAGAATTTCCTTTGTTTGAAACGCTGCCCTTAAAGCGTGAGATATGGCTTTCCAGTCAATATTTGTATTTTCTGCGGCTAATTTTGCACGATGTCCGTAATCAGCATAAAATTTCTTAAGTATGGGAATTACGTAACCGATTGATGCAGATTCTTGAAATATTTTGCCACATACTTGATACTGTCTCATGCCGTTTGGATCTGTGCCCGCATCGTGGCAATATTCCATTCTAGGCAGTTTATCCCAAATCTTTCTCAGTCTGTTATCGGGATCTTCTGATGATAGTACAGATAGAACTTGGGAAACGGTGTTGAGTCTAGAACCTTTTATTCCGTATTTGCTGGCCTGACGACGCGCATAATTAATAAATGATTTGAGGTTTTTTGTATAAAACTTGTGTTTCCGTCTCACGATGGCTTGCCAAATTTCAGAGCTTTCAATTAGCATTTCATCAGGTGCATGGAGCATATCCATCGCAACGGTTTGGCCGTCGCATGCCAGTTTGATAAAATAATGAAGAGAGTAAATGTCAACATCGATATCCTCAGGAATGTTTTTTGATGTGTCATTGCCAGTCGAATAACTATGGCATTTAGGGATCTTTCCCAATAATATCTCTTTTTTAGAAGGCAAATACACGCCCTTATAATCGATATCTGAATACGCTGTTGCCGTACCATAAAGGTGCGAGCCAAATTTCATTTTTACAATGATTTCCATTAGCTTTTCTTTGCAATGTCGTTAATACAACCTAGGGGTTCAAAGTGGATCAGAATAACAAGTCTGAGTTAAAACTATAGTTTTATGCCGGGCACGGCAAATACTCTAAAAGTGAGTTGAGCATAGCATGGCGTGGTAAGGTACAGCAAGTCCCGGATCCGATAGAGGAGGGATAAGTCCTTCTAATGAATATGGTCTTGAATCATTGCATTAAAATGAGATTATTAAATTTTCACGCCAAGACGCCATGACGCAAAGAAAGATCAAAAAACTTAGCGGTTTTGCGACTTTGGGTGAGATAAATTTTGGTCAACCATGATGTGCACAATTACAAAGACGTTACTCTGCCCTCCCCGCGGGAGCCATGATTATCTTGTATCTAAAGCTTCCATGCGCACAAGACACTCCAGAAAGATAAAAGATGGCAGCATTCCGGGCTGTGTTCCTATATATACCTGTTATACTGAATCTATGCCAAACTGTCATTTTATCCGTTCACCGGTGCAACTGTATTTCAAAGTTCCTGCCGTCTTCCAGACGAAAACGCCAACGTGCATCATCTGATGAAATGAGTGACGTCGCCAATTGGCCCGGCAATGCAGCCCGGGCAACTACTTGCCATCTAATGGGCGTCCATTCCATAAGCATAAGAATTCGGCGCGACTGATCCGGCACCAGCAATTGGTTGCGTGGTGTTGCAGGCACGACGCGTCCAAGGCCCAGTTCGGTGCTTCCGATGCGGTGGGTGCTGACACCCTTATACTCCGCGAATAGTGACAGTTCCGGACGGCTGAAGCGATATAGGCGCAATATACCGCCAATATGCGGCGTTGCGACGAGTGCGATGTCGGGCCTGCCGTCGCCGTCAAAATCGCCCACCCCGAGCGGGTTGAGCCAGCGGTTCGGCTGACCGAGGAAAGGTGTTGCCGCAACTCGCACGATCCGATGATCGACGATGCCGTACACGGAGAGCGACGCCCCTAATGCCGTGTCACTTTCGACAACGATAATTTCGTCGCGGCCGTCACCATCTAGGTCTGCAAGCCTCGGTTCAAGGTCCTCAAATACGCGTGTGAGGGGAAGATCGACTTGCAGACGTTTTCCGACGCGGGTTTCCGCCACAAGTCGCGCTGCTTCCAACTCATCACCCAGGACGCCGTGTCGATAGCGATCTGTCAGACCGGCGAGCCAAGTGGCGGTGATGTTGCGATAGCCATGAGCGACGCGACTTTGTGGAAGTTGGTCAGGCCGTTTTGTCGCTGGAATGTCCTGGAGCGAAGACCCGGCGTCAAGGAGTATCATTTCGACAGTAGAGCCGTTAGCCGGGTGCAATAAAAAAAACGCAGTGAAAAGAAAGGTTAGGTAAATCAAGAGCAATCACCAGAAGTCAGCAGTGGGCTTTATTCCCCAACGACTTGATTTGGAATTTTGGTATAAATCATAGATCGCCACAGGTTGTGCCGGATGTTGGTTATAACTTACGGGCCGATTACATCCGGTGCATCCTGTACTTCGATTTATTCCATCTTTTTCTCCCTCCATGTGAAATCACATGTGAATAAAGGTGCAGCTAGAAAGCGCGCGTTTTTAGTGCGCGTCTTACTACGCGTTCGTCTGTGCATATCGAAGCACACCGGCTGCCTGCCCGTCATCGCTAGTTCAAACGAGACGGGCGGGCGTTTAATCGAGATTGATCCTAGCAGACGATATGAATTTAATACAGCTACGCAATTTGTAATAGGGGACTGCGAACATTTCCTGACTGAGTCCTAAATCCCTCCTTCAGAGCCCGGCGCTCGTACCATTAAAACCGGTATGTTTGCAGCATGCAGTACTTTATCGGCGATGCTTCCCCTCACCCATCATTTTATACCGGAACGACCATGAGTCGCAATTAAAATAAGATCGAAGTCATTCTTCTCACTGAAATCGGCAAGGCTGTCCGCTACGTGCCCAACAAGAATTTCCGAATGTATCTCCGTTTCCTTTGGCTTGAAACGATTTACTACTTGGTCAAGGTAATCCTTGGCGGCGGTTTTACTGTCTGATTCCCTTTCTTTCAATACATCCGGACTTATAGGATAATCGCCACTATAAAATGACGCAGCCGGCTCAATTACGCGCACAAAAACGACCTTGCTTATGTGACATCCCTCCATAAAAGCCTCCACATGGGGTAGTACACATTCAGCGAGTTTAGAACCATCCAATGGGACCATAATTTTTTCATACATTTTCTTTCCCTCCATTCTCCCATCAGGCTTTTATGCAGGGTAAGTTTATGAAAGCTAGCCTGGTAATGTTATCGCCATTTCTTCTCTAACTTGCTTTTAGGTTAAAATTTGCGGAAATCAGACATGTGTTTTACGGAACAGCAAGCTATCAGGTGAGCACTGCATCAGCAGGGAAGGCGGAGAGCAGAGATACACTAAAATAAGAACAAAACCCGGGTGTGAGTTTGAACTTCAAGAGAAATTTATCTTAGAATATCAATATTACCGCAGAGTTGACCACTGTGCATATACTAATACCTATCTTTAACCTGGTCAAACTATAATACGTGGTCAATATCTTGGTGAATCTTATTCAGTTGCGTTGAATAACTAGCGCTTGGCAATGATCGTTTTAGCGGGAATCAGACCGGTGGCGCTGGCGGATACTATGTTTCCGGCAACGCCCGGCCCGTCTCCGGCTACGTACATGCCGTCAATTTTTGTTTCCAGTTCGCCGGTGGTTTCGATCTGGGTGGCAAAAAATTTTATTTCCGGGGCATACAACAGGGTTTCATCGTTTGCCACCCCCTTGATCACCGAATTCAGCTTTCCCAACCCCTCGATAATGTTGGTCAGAATCCTTTCGGGCAGGGCCATGGCAATGTCACCGCAAACCACATCGTTCAGGCTCGGCTCGATGTAGCCTTTTTTTACCCGGTGCCAGGTGCTGCGGCGGCCGCGTTTTAAATCTCCGAAGCGCTGCAGAATAGGTCTGCCGCCGCCGATCAGAGAGGCCAGGCTGCCGATAGATTCACCGTACGCCTGGTTGTCGGTCACCGGTTCGGTCAGCACGACCTTGGACAGAAAGGCGAAATTGGTGTTTTCCGACTTTTTATCGCGGTAGGCATGACCGTTGACGCAGACGAACTTGCTGTAGTTCTCCTGGGTGACAAAGCCGCCCTTGTTGGTACAAAATGTGCGGGTCTGATCGTCATATTTGCAGGTCTGGATAAAAAAGGTGGGATCATAGATAATGTCGCAAATGTCCTGCATGATATCTTTGTGGACTTCCACCCGCACGCCGACTTCAATGCCGCGCTGCTTCAGTCCGATTCCGTAATTCTGGGCCAGAGCTCCGACCCAGTTGGCGCCCACTCTGCCCGGCGCCAGAATAACGTTGCTGGTCGAATAGGATTTGCGGTTGGTGATCACACCGGCTACCCGTTGATTTTCGACGATCACGTCTTTGACTTCCTCGGAAGTGTGAACCACGACGTTTTTGGATTTGATGTAATCACTCATTCCGGCAATATGATACGGCAGGGTGTCACTGCCCAGATGCTTCTGCTTGATAATGAGAAGATCGATGCCGTTCATTTTCGCGTTCTTGCGTATCTGCCGCGCCGCGTTCATATCGGAAGGATAGACCGGGCCGTCCATACCGAACCGGTTGAAGATTTGTTCGGTTTCGTCGATCAGGGCTTGGGCTTCGGGACGCGGCATAAACTGGGTAAGGTCGGTCTTGCCCAGTTTGTGGATGTAATTGAGTTTGCCGTCGGAAAACAGACCGGCACCGCCGATGCCGGAAAGAATATTGCAGGGTTTGCAGTCAATACAATGCTGCGTTTCGGTGATCGGGCATTTGCGCTTCTGAGGGCCTTTGCCTTTTTCGATCAGCAGCACCCGGCAGTCCGAATGCTCGCTCAGATAGTAGGCCGCAAACAGCCCGGCCGGGCCGCCGCCAACGACAATGACATCATAATCCTGTGCACCTGCAGATGGGCTTGGCATCGTTATTTCGATTCCCTGGTGGTTGTTGAATTCATCCCGTTTTAGGTTGTGTCTCTTTTATTATCAGTTTATGCAATCAAAAACTTAAATCTTAAAACTTTGGTGAATTACCGCTTTTTTGATTTTTTACGAAACCATCGAGTTTTAGCGACAGCAAAATTTCCGGCTGCATCATAAAACCGATTGAAATCGTATTCAATATGTTTTTTATTTGTCTTAAAAATACTCTGGGATTTATCCGATTTGGGAGGTTTAATTATGAAGGAAAACACAGTGGTCGATTATTACGCGCTTGATGATTTGCTTTTGCCGGAAGAGAAAATTATCAGAGACCGCGTGCGAGAGCTTGTGGACAAAGAATGCATGCCGATCATTGCCGAACACTTCGATCAGGGAACGTTTCCAATGCAGTTGATCTCCCGCATGGCAGCGCTGGGCCTGTTCGGGCTTCACGTGGACGGATACGAATGTAAAAAAAATAGCGAGATGGTTTACGGTTTGATTTGCCAGGAACTGGGACGCTGTGACAGCGGGCTGCGGGCCATGTTTTCGGTGCAGAACTCACTGGTCATGTTCCCGATCGATCAATTTGGTTCCGAGCAGCAGAAACAAGCGTGGCTGCCCGGGATGGCTCGCGGCGAAATCATCGGTTGCTTTGGTCTTTCAGAGCCGGGCTTTGGTTCGAATCCAGCCGGGATGGAGACACAGGCGCGGAAAAAAGGCGATCAATACGTTTTGCAGGGAAACAAAATGTGGATCACCAACGGAACCATCGCCCATGTGGCCCTGGTATGGGCCAAGCTGGAAGGGGAGATCAGAGGTTTTTTGGTGGATACCACCAGCCCTGGTTTCGAGGCCACTGCCATCCGCAGAAAATTCGCTTACCGGACTTCTCCAACCGCCCGAATTATCCTGAACGATTGCCCGGTTGCGCACAAAAATCTTCTGCCGGGCGCCAGGGGGCTCAAGCCGATTTTACAGTGCCTGAATCATGCCCGCTACGGGGTCGCCTGCGGGGCGGTGGGCGCGGCGATTGACTGCTTTCAGACCGCGCGGTCATTCGCTCTGAAAAGAGACGTTTTCAGCAACAAGATCGCATCGTATCAACTCGTCCAGGATCAACTGGTGCGTATGATGCTGGAGATTACCAAGGGCCAGCTGCTCAATTACCATCTGGGTCGCCTACAGGATGAAAATAAGGCCCGCCCGGCCCAGATTTCCATGGCCAAGTTGAACAATGTTCGGGCGGCCATGAAAACTGCGCGCCTTGCCCGGGATATTTTGGGCGCGCGCGGGATAATAGCGGATAACCACGTCATTCGGCATTTATGTGATCTGGAAGCCATCAGCACCCTTGAAGGTACGGCCAATATGCACACGCTGATTCTCGGACAGGATATTACCGGGATTTCGGCTTTTTATTAGGGGTGGTTGGGCCCGTTGAGCCCGTTGAGCCGGTTAAGCCGGTTAAGCCGGTTAAGTCGGTTTGGTGGTTGATCCGCATGTCCGTTGACCGGTTGGGCCTGTTGAGCCCATTGTGTCCGTTGAGCCGGCTTGCCCGTTTGCCCGTTGGCCGGTTTGGCCCGTTCGCCGGCTGAGCACCGATATGCTAATAAAGATAGACGCTTAATTCCGCTCTGCGGGATTGAGCCAGTTGGCTGTATGCCTGCTTGCGAAGGATGACTGCCAGGCTACGCGGACGCGTCTCGGTAGTCG